>ULWD01024304.1_pt1 | contig 43931 bp, 47 predicted proteins | sample 1960011 | NCBI WGS metagenome assembly ULWD01 (sample SAMEA4835803, study PRJEB28245) | human gut metagenome | biome: gut microbiome; material: fecal sample | place: Denmark | collected 2008 | reverse complement strand
AATAAATTTGAAGTAAAAAATATCTCCCAGTGGGCTAAAAAGGGTTTTAGGGATTTTGCCCTAAACAGCAAAAATGGTGTAAAAACACCAAGCTGGCGAATTTTGGGCATCAAAAAATGCTCTCCAAAATTCGAAATTTAATTTTTTATAAAAAAATTAAATTATAAAATTAATAAAATATTATTGACAAAACACGAACAATTGTTTATAATGCTTTTGGAGATGATAAATATGATATATAATTATAATAAATTGGTAAGAGATAAAATACCAGAAGAAATAAATAATATAGATGGGAGAAAAGCAAACTATAAAATTTTAAATGATAATGAATATATACAAGAATTAGATAAAAAACTTTTTGAGGAAGCTCATGAATTTATTGAAGAACATAGTGTAGAAGAATTAGCAGATTTAATGGAAGTTATTTATGCAATTATGAAAACAAAAAACATATCATTTGCAGATGTAGAAGTTGCTAGAGAGCAAAAAAATAAGAAAAAAGGTTGCTTTAAAGATAAAGTATATTTAATTAACGTGGAGCAAGAACAGATTGATGAACGTGAAGAAAAAGAATTAAATAAAGAATGGAGAAAAAATAGTTTATCAAATACTGAAAAAATAAAAAATATTTGCAATACGAAAGAACTTATAGAACAGATTCAAAAGATTAATATATTAAATTACGAAGAATTAAAAATATTAGCTAATAAAATTGAAATGCTTGATAAGAATTATACATCTGAATTAAAAGAAATTATATTAGATAAAGCTGATATTATAAGATTAAATAATTTAAAAGAAAAATACAGTTATGATGAAAAACTAAAAAAGGAATTATTAATGGAAATAAAAGAAATTGCAGATTATTATGGAATAATTATTAATAATTAAAATTTAGTTTATGTTAAAAATTTGGAAGATGTTGAGAAAAAAAGAATTTTGTGATAGAATTTATCTGAAAATGTAAATGAAAAAGAGGAAAATGATATGAGTTTGAAAACAATAGATTTATTCGCAGGTATAGGTGGTATTCGTAGAGGATTTGAAATAACTGGAAAATTTTCAAATGTATTATCTGCTGAAATTGATAAATATGCTTGCGAAACATATAACCATTTATATGGAGAAAATCCATATAATGATGTAACAAGTGAAGAATTTAAAGTGAAAGTTGAAAATACAAATTATGATGTATTATTAGGAGGCTTTCCATGTCAAGCATTTTCTATTGCTGGAAAAAAAGAAGGGTTTAAAGATAAAACAAGAGGAACATTGTTTTTTGATGTTGCTGATATTATTGATAGGACTAGACCAAAAGCATTTCTTTTGGAAAATGTTGAAGGAATTATAACTCATGATAAAGGAAGAACATTTGAGACAATAGTTGAAACACTTGTAAATGATTTAGGATATCATATGATTGGGGTTGAAGAAGGAATAGGAGGATATCTTGAAATTGATAAAGATGAAATAATTAGAAATACAAAAAATTTTGGTTTACCACAAAAAAGGTCTAGAGCATATATGATGGGATTTAGAAAAGATTTGATCCCTGATGGATATGTGTTTCCATCATTACCAGTAAGTAAGAACAAAAAAATATATAAAAACTTATATGATTTATTAGATAAAGAAGTTGCCGAAAGATATTATCTATCAGAATCATATTTAGAAACTTTAAAAAAACATAGAAGTAAGCATCAAGAAAAAGGAAATGGTTTTGGATATGTTATAGTTAATGAAGGAGAAAATCCTATTTCAAATACAATATTAGCAACAGGAGGATCAGGAAAAGAAAGAAATTTGATAAAGCAACCTAATTATACTTTTGGAGGAAAAAAAGTTAAAAATAAAAAATCAGAATTGAATTATGAAGGTATTAGGCATATGACTCCAAATGAATGGGGTAAATTACAAGGATTTATTGGATATGGATTCAAGGATGGAGAAAAAGAAAAATTTTCATTTCCAGAAGATATTAGTATAACTCAGCAATATAAGTTATTTGGAAATTCTGTTTCTATACCAGTAATTGAAGAAATGGCAAAATATATGTATAAGAGATTGGAGGAAATGAATGCAATTTAATAGAGGAGAATGGTCAGAATTATATGCATTATTAGAATTATTAGATAATCAAGATTTAAAAATAGTGAATGATGATTTAGAAATAATTGATGATAATACTTTTAAAGTTATAGGCTTATATATTCAAAACAATAATAATGAATACTATTTTGATATAAAAGATATAGATGTAGATGTATTGAAAAATAATAGAATTATATCAAATGTTGATAAAACAGAAATTAGACAATATAAAGAAGTATTGTTAAATAAGATATTAAGAGAGTTACCTGGAAAGGGGAGTTTCCCAATTCAAGAAATGAAATATATACTTGAAAAACTAACAGAAGGAAATAAAATAAAGTCATCATCAAATTTTAAAGAAGATATTAATGCAAAATTAAAAGACAATAGATTAAATACGATTGTAAATAAAGTAGGATATAGTATAAAATCTAGTTTAGGGAGCCCAGCAACATTATTAAATGCTTCAAGTAATACTAACTTTAAATATTTAGTAGAAGGCTTATCTAAAGATGATATTGAAAGTATAAACAACATTGATACAAAAACAAAATTAGTTGATAGATTAGAGTATATGAAGGATAAGCAGGCTAAAATAAAATTTGATGGGGTAATAAGTGATACAATGAATCAAAATCTGCAAATGATTGATTCAAAATTACCAGAGATATTGGCTGAAATATTATTAGCATCTTATGAAACAAAAGAAAAAAATATAAGTAAATTATTACACTATGTATCTGAAAATAATTTTTTAAATTATACAGGAAATTCAGAGATGTACTACAGAAAGAAAATAGGAGATTTTCTTTTAGCTGTTACATTAGGTATGATGCCTGGAGAGATTTGGAATGGAGAATATGATGTTACTGGTGGTATTATTTTAGTAGAAAATGATGGTAAAATATTAGTTTTAGATGCTATCTATTATAAGGAATATTTAGTAAAGTATCTTATTAAAAATACTAAACTAGATTCACCAAGTTCAACTAGATATAAAATGTTTGATATATATACAGACAAAGAAAATAATTGTTTTAATTTAAATTTACAAATTAGATTTATAAAATAAGAGAATAATTAACAAATGAAAAGCAAAGTATGAGAGTAATTAATAGTTACAGGATTATTTTGTTTTTTTATAATAAATGAACGAGGAGGTAAAATATGAAATTAACAGAAATATTAGAAGAAATAAGTGTTGGCTTTAGAAATGGAGATGAAAATAGCAAAAAATTAAATGAGTATGTTAATATGGTTAGAGAAAGTTTACAGGAACATGGAGCATTATATGAAAATGAAAAAATAGATATAGGAGAATTAAAGACAGATAACGAAGAAATAGGAGACACATTTTTACAAGGAAGTTATGGGACACATACAGCTATTAAGCATCCTAGTTATGATGTTGATGCTGATATTGGTTTTATATTAAGTAATATCTATGCTAGAAGGGATGCACGAGAAAGGATATATAATAGATTAGTAAGTGAATTTCCACAATATAAAGTTGAATTAAGAAAGCCATGTATTACAATAGATTTTAATGATGGATTTAAAATAGATGTAGCTATATACAGCAAATTAAATGATGAAATTTATTTTCATAATTCAATTAGTGGATATGAAAGAGTTACAAAAGCAAAACCTAAAGAGTTAATTGCATTTTTTAATGAGAAATATGCCAATGAAAATAACAAAAGAAGTATTGTAAGATTAATGAAACATTTTATAAAAATAGCATCACAAAATATAGGAATTGATGAAGATAACAAAATTCCAAGTATTTCTACTAATTTAATGGTTGTAGACAAAAATATAAAAGAATATGATGATAATGAAATGACACTATATCAAAACATAGTATTGATAATGGAGGATTTTGTAAAGTATGTAGAAGAAAACGGAACTAACGGTCCATCATTAGAAAGATTATGTGTTGGAAATACGTTTTATAAAGTAAAAAATATTAATGAAGTTATGTCAGTTTTAAGAAAGGTGCAAATAAATTTTAAAAATAAACAATATTCAGAATTAGTAGGAAATGTAGTGTTTGAAAAAATTACAAGAAAAAATAATACAAAGATAAATATGTCTCCAATGGGAACATTAGGTGAACTAAATGGATAATATAGAGAAATTAATAGGAAATTTTGATAAAAAATACAAAAAAGAAAATAAGAAATATATATTTGAATATAATGAAAACAGTATTTGCTATGATTATGTTAACAAACAATTTTTTTTAGATAAAAATTTATTTGCCAAACTTCCTCATGTAATGGCAGATGGTAGCCTCTGTTTATATGGGAATAGAAATATTCAATTGAACGAAAATGATGAAGAAATTTTAGTTAGAAATACTTTAGAAGTATATATACCATGGTTGTTTAATATGCCATCAGAAATAAAAGTAATAGAATTTATAAATGAAATAGAATATTATTTAAAGAAAATATATAAGAAGAAGGTAAATAAATTTAAAAATATAGATCATATATTTAAAATAATAAAAATTTCCACACCTATTGAATTGTGGGAAACTATAGATACAATTAAACTAAATAAAATCTATGAAATTTATCCCAATAAATATCCTGAATATAAAATATATATAAGAAAAAATAAAGACGGTTTTGTTTTAAATTATGATTTATACAACAAATCAAGGTTAAGAATATTGGGGCATGATTTTAAAGCAATAAATGAGAAAACTTGTTTTATTGGTGTTGGTTCAGTAAATTCATATATAATAAAGCAATGTTTAGCAAGGGATATCAAAGAGGTTGTTTTGATTGATAAAGATACATTTAAGATAGATAATGCATTTAGATTTGCTTTTCCATATAAAAATAAATCGAAGATTGAATGTGTACAAGAGTTTACTAAAATATTAAGAAAAACAATAAAAGTAGAGGGATATAATATAAATATCGATTCTAAGAGTTCAAAACAATATATAAGAAATTGTACAAGAATATTTGTGTCTGTAGATGATTTCTATTCTTGGTTGGAAGTATTAGTTTATCTTAAAATTAACGCACTAGAAACAGCAAAAATAACATTTGTGGGAATTGATGTTTTTGGAGGATTTGGTAAATTTATTAATACCAATAAAAACGATATAATTGAAGATGCCAAGAAGTTCCTTTTCTATAATGAAGGTAGTAGTAGAAGAATGATGATCGGAAACGGATGTGGTAAATCATTAGCAGTATATGATGAGGAAGCATTAAATAAATTAGCAAAAAATGTTGTAAATAAATGCGAAGTTATTGGAAGGGTGGAGAAAGTTGAATTTTAATATTAGTATTAAACAGGATGTAATTAATTTACTAAAAATTTATAATGTTTACCAATCTGAAGTTGGAGGAATGATATTTGGAAGAAAGAGGTTTAACAAATACATATTAATGACACTATCATTTAAAAAAGGTAAAAATACTAGTATAAATTTTTCCAATAATGACAAAATCATATACCAGCTTCCTGAAAAACAAATAATTATTGGTACATGGCATCTACATCCTATGCAATTCGAAGCGAATCCATCAATTATAGACTTGCAACAGTGGAAGTCTTGGGGGAAAAAATATATACATATTATATCTACTAAAAAAGAATTTAGAATATTTAACAGTAAAGGAGAATGTTTATATGGATATTTTTTTGAAGAAATGTAAAAAGATTTTTTTGCAGGAAATTATTTATTTTATAATTATAATTATACCAATATTTCTTCCAGATTCATGCATTGAATTAATAAAAAAAATATTTGAGTCATGGAATGGTACTGCAATAAATCAGGATATTACAGGAATAATAGTAAAGACGATACTAATGATTGTTCTGTATATTTTTATATATAGAATTAATTCAAACAAAGAATTTTTCAATGGGGATATATATGGAGATATTCCAATTTTATTTTATTATATTGCAAAATTTTTAGGATATAAGAAACTTTCTTTGATAAGGAAACCATATAATATTCAATTTAAAGTTTTAAGGAAAGATTTATTTGAAATAGTGGAAGATAACATAGAAGAAGATGGAGATGTTAATATACAAGTTGACAAAACCAATTTTAAATATTCGAACAATTTAAGAGAATGTAATTTAATAATTGCAGATACATATCCAATTGAAAGAGATCAAATTCCTGAAAATAAAAGAAATCTAGATTCTATATGGATAAAAAGAGATAAATCCAAAAAAGCTACAAGAGTTTATAGTCCTCAACTAATAAATGAGGTAAGTGAAAATGTTGCGTTGATACAAAAAGCAGGTGCAAAAATAAATTTGTTTTTAACTACTAATACCAAAAATACAGAGAGAATTGTAAAAGATGTTTTTATGAAAGGTGATAGAAGTAGTTATAAAATAGAAGTTTTTCTTCAGGAATCAAATGGAAATAGAAAATTTAAAGAAAAAGGAATAGAAGTGTAAGAATTAATTTATATTAAAAAAATAATAAAAGGGCGCTGACAAACAACTAAAAATACGTTATACCATGATTAATAATCGATTATTAAATCATTTAATTCGGAGGTGGTATAACATAAGCAGATTTACAGATAAAAAAGATTTAGTAGGTTGGCTTTTAGATTATATGAAACAATACAATATTTCTAATAAACATAAAGAACAAGTCTATCGTGTAGTTCTTAAATTACCAAAGAAAACAAATTTGCAAAAAGCAAGATTTATTAGATACTATGGATTACAACCAACTGAATTTAAAAAAGAAACATTATCAGCAATTTCAAAAGATCAAAATTGTACTCCAAATGCTGTAAGAAGTTCAGTTATTGCTATAAGAATTGCAATGTTTCGTATTCATGATGAAGATTTTTCAATATTAGAAAAAATTTATGAAGAATATCATAAATAATAAGATAATTTGTTAACCAAATTATTAAGTGAAGAAGTAAGAAAATTAGTAGAGATACTTAAGTTCTTACTTCTTTTTTTGTATTTGTCAAAAAAATTATTATTTTACCCGTCATATTTTTGAATTTAAAGTGCTGTTAAGGTTAGAAAGAAAAATTTTTTTCATTTTGCCCATAACGTTTTTGATTTTGAATCGCTGTTAATAGTAGAAGGGAAAAAAATTTAAATTTGCCCGTAAGATTTTTAGATTTGAATCGCTGTTTATATTAGAAAGAATAATTTTTTAAAATTTGCCCATAACTTTTTTCAATTTTAATTGCTGTTAATATTAAAAGAAAAAAATTTTAATATTGCCCATAAAATTTTTAATTTTCAATTGTTGTTAATAGTAGAGAGATAAAAATAATCTGAAAAATAGGGACAATTTTAAAATTATGTATAGGCAAAATGCACATTGACAAATACACTTATATTAAGTGTCATATTGAGCCATTTTCTTTAATATTCTGTATTAGTATGAAAGGATTTGAATAAGTATGAATGAGGATAAACACAACACAAAAGACAATAATTTAGAGTTTAATACATATTGTATTTTTACTGAAGATAAACAAGATATTAAAGATACGATAGGATTAGTTTTTAAAGATTATTTAGAAAATGTGAAAATTAAGAATAAGTAATTTTATCAAAATATTTGCAAAATTTAAAAGAGCACGTTATATTATTTACATAGATGATTACGGATAGGAGGTTAAATGCTGGATTTAAGAAGTCAAAGTTTTAAAGTACGGAATGTATATTAGACTATCTAGAGAAGATGGCGATAAACAAGAAAGCGAAAGTATCGGTAATCAAAGAAAAATTTTGCAAAGATATGTAAAGGAGAATAATTTATGTTTAGTTAAAGAATATGTTGATGATGGAATTTCAGGTACAACATTTGATAGACCTTCATTTAATGAGTTATTGCAGGATATAGAAAATAAAACTATTGATATGATAATTACAAAAGATTTATCAAGACTTGGCAGAGACTATATTAAAACAGGTTTTTATTTAGAGGACTATTTCCCAAAAAATAATATTAGGTATGTTGCAATAACAGATGGAATAGATACATATATTGATAGCACAAATAACGATATAACACCTTTTAAAGCAATAATGAATGATATGTATGCTAAAGATATTTCAAAAAAGATTAGAAGCGTTTTAAAGGAAAAACAAAAGCAAGGAGAATATATGTGTAGTATTCCTGCTTATGGATACAAAAGGCATCCTACAATTAAAAATAAATTAATTGTAGATGAGCAAGTAAGAGATATTGTAGAGAAGATTTTTAATATGTATTCAAATGGACATGGAAGTAGCGAGATAGTAAATTTCTTGAACTCAAATAAATATCTATCTCCAACAGGTTATAGAAAAACTGGACTAATTCAAGATGAGAACAAAACAAGTTATAATTGGAATGAAGTGACTTTATGCAATATGTTAAAAAATGAAGTATATATCGGAAATACAGTGCAAAATAAAAGGTCTATAATATCATATAAAGTTAAGAAATTTAGAATAGTTGATAAGGAAGAACATATAAGAGTTGAAAACACTCATGAGCCCATTATTGATAAAGATACATTTGAAAAGGTGCAATGTATCATAGAAAAAAGAGGAACAAATACAAAATTAAAATATGATTATTTATTACGAGGATTACTTTATTGTTATCATTGCAAAAGAAAACTACAAATAGTTTTAAAGAAGAACTCTAAAAGAAACGCAAAATCACATCCATATATAACTTGTAGTGATGCAAAAGAACGTGGATGTTATCCATTAAATATGAATTATGAGAAATTTGAAAAGCATATTATTTATGTTGTAAAAAAGATATGCCAAATATATGCTAATAAGGAAATTTTTTATTCAATCTATGAAAAATATCAAAATAAAACTCTAGATATACGAGAAGGATATAAGAAAAAAATAGATCAGATTGATAAATCTATATTTAATATAAATAATAATTTAGACAAGATGTATATGGATAAATTAAGAGGTGTTTTGCAAGAAGAAGATTATGTTAGAGTATCACAAAAATTTAATTTAGAAAGGACCAAATTAAGTGAACAAAAGCAAGAATTAGAAAAGAAATTAATTGGAACTGAAGATAAAATTAAAAACAAAATTCACACAAAAGAAGAAAAAGAATTAGATGAATTAATAGAAAATTTTTTAAAATTTGAAAAGCCAGATAAAATGTTTTTATACAGACTAATCAATAAAATTGAGATTGATAAAGAAAAAAATATTTACATATATTTTAACTTTTCAAAATTAAACTCTATTAATGAAAATCTAGATGAGTTCGTGAAAATTGAAAAACTAATAAACAATAACAAATTAGAATATAAATGTAGTTAAAATTTGAAATGTTTCGAATGTAAACGGAGATTTTGTTAGAAATATCTGAAAAATTTTAGAGCTAAATTGCGAAAAAATTTTGATTGATATTTCTTGCAAAATCGTAGGAATACCGAGAAACATTGAAAATTTAACTACATCATATTCTAAATAAATTGGTTGAAAGTTTTTTAAATCCACACCTCTTATATTTGCTTTCCAACCTGCTGGAAAAGGAATTTGAGGGTAATTATTTGCTATTAATTTGGTATTGGTATATAGAGAAGAATTTTTAGGAATCTCACCAGTTACTAAGTCAACACCATCTGGATTGACCATAGGCATAATATAAATAGAAGTATTTGAATATAGTCTTCTTGCATTATAACCATAAATATTTAAATTATTTTTATAGCAATAGCAATAATCAGCTAAAAATTTCATAACTAATGGTGAACAAATCCATTCATTTGCATGAAATGAAGCAGAATAAAATACTTCTTTTGTACCTGACCCTATTTTTATAACGGGAATGGAAGTACCTAATACACTTCTTCCTACATTAGTTATTTCAATAAATGGATACAAATCTTTTAACGTGGTCAGGTTTATTTTTAAAATTTCAGAACTATAACTTATGTTTGTAGGAATTATGAATCCTAAAGCACCACTATAGTATGGCTTAAGCCTTAACCAAGTATTTGTTCCGACTATACCGATCAGGTAGTAAACCATATTGTTGTTGAAACTGTATTACACTCATTTTGGTTGCATTTCCAAATATTCCGTCAATTTTTCCATTATAAAAGCTAAGTTTTTGTAATATATTTTGAAGAAATTCTACCATAGGTCCATTTGAACCTTTTCTTAAAGTTTTCATATTAACCTCCTAATTTTAGCAAATCTTTTTGTATTAGTATGTTATGAAGGAAAAATTGTAATTGTTAATATAGGATTATGGTTTAATTTATAGAATAATAAAATCTATTTTGATATACAAAATTATTGATAAATATATATTTTTATGCTAATATAATAAATTATGAGAGAGGGTAGATCTGATGAAGAACAAGTCTTTTGGGATGATTATTATATAAAAATGGATGTGCCTAATATTAAAAACTTAGTGTTACAAAAAGAGGAAGTAGAATCTGTTTGTTGGCTTTCTATAGATGAAATTAGTTGTTTAATGAAAGAAGGAAAATTTTTTAAGAATCACTTTGAAGAATTCGAAATATTGATAGAATGGTTAAAAGAAAGAAGAATATGATGTTGGAATAATTAAATAAAGAACAATTTTTGTTTTTTTAATTTGATATAAATAGGAGGAAAAAGTTATGAATGATATAAATCCTATTTTACATACGATTAGACCAGGAGATACATTATATAATTTGGCAATTCAATATTGTACTACAGTTGAAAATATAATAGATACAAATGCAACATTAGATCCATATAACTTAAGAATTGGTCAACAGATATATATTTATCCAAAATGTGGTTATTGGATTAGTATAAATGAAGTAAGGTTGTTAACTCAAATGAATTTAGTATGGGAACAACATATTATGTGGACACGAATGCTTTTAATTAGCATTGCAGAAAATCTAAAAGATTTAGATGCTACTCAAGCACGTTTATTGAGGAATCCTAAAGATATAGCAAATGTTTTTAGAACTTATTATGGAAATAACGTAGCAAGCCAAATTGAAAAATTATTAACGGAACACCTAGTAATTGGCAAGAATATAATTGTTGCATTGAAAAATAATAATGAAAAAGAAGCAACAGAATTGAATAAAAAATGGTATAAAAATGCTGATGATATGGCGGAGTTATTTAGTAGAATTAATCCATTTTATTCTAAAGAAGAAGTACGTAATATGTTTTATGAACATTTAAAACTTACAACAAATGAAGTTAAGGCAAGATTGAAAGGTAATTATGTCGCTGATATAAATGCATATGATATAGTTCAAAAAGAGATATTAAAGATGGCCCATTTTTTTGTTGATGGAATAGTAAGACAATTTCCAAATTTATTTAAGTAATATGATGCAAAATTTGTTTTGATTAAATAAAATCTAATATTTTAAAGAACCTCAAATTATTAAACTAAAAAAAGTTTAATAATTGAGGTTTTTATATTTTAGTAAAAAATAAAAATAGTCCTTTAAAATTTTAACATGATATAATCAGAAAAGTGAAGAAAGAGCTTTAAATTGTGAAAGAACTTTACTTTTATAAGATTAAGTGTTATACTACAATTTATATTTTTTAATATAGAGGAGTAGTATAATGCTTAAAAAATTATTTATAAAAAATTATAAAAATGTAACAGATCCATATGTAAGGAATAAGTATGGAATAGTATCAGGAACTTTTGGAATTACAACAAATATAATATTGTTTATCATTAAATTAATTATAGGCTTTTTGTCAAAGAGTGTTACAATTATGGCAGATGCTTTCAATAATTTATCCGACAGTTTATCTAGTATAATAACAATAATCGGTTTTAAACTTTCAAGTAAACCAGCGGATAAAGAACATCCATATGGCCATGCAAGATATGAAAATATTGCAGGTATTGTTGTTGCGTTTTTAGTATTTGCAATGGGTGTACTATTTGCAAAATCATCAATAGAAAAAATAATTAATCCGGAAGAGATTGTTTTAAATATTTCTACATATCTTGTTTTAATTATTGCTATTGTGATTAAATTATTACAAATGGCAGTATATTTAGATTTTGCTAAAGCAATAAATTCCAAGACCATAAAGGCAAGTGCAATGGATGCTAGAAATGATATTATAGAAACTTTAGCTGTATTAATTGCAATGGTTGTAATTGGAGTTTTACATATAAATATAGATGCATATATGGGGCTTATAGTTTCGATTTTTATTGTTATTTCTGCAATAAAGATGATAAATGAAACTATAAATCCTATTCTTGGAATAATTCCAAATAGAGAAGAGATAGATAATTTAAAAAGTAAGATTTTAGAATATGAAGGAGTTGAAGGAATACATGATTTAATGATACACAATTATGGAGAAGGGAAAAATTTTGTAACAGTTCATGTAGAAGTTTCTTCTGATATGAATATTGTTGTAGCACATGACTTAGCAGATAAAATCGAAGAAGATTTTAAAGAAAAATTAAACATAAATATGACAATTCATATAGATCCTTTAGATGTGAAAGATAAGAATGTAATTGATTTAAGACAAAAAATAAAAAGTATTTTAAATGAATATGATCAAAATATTCAAATACATGATTTTAGAATAGTTAAAGGAAAAAAATCAAAATTAATTTTCGATGCTGTTATACCATTCGAAAAAGATTATTGTGAAAAAGATTTGATTAAAATTCTAAATGATAATTTAAAAACAGAAGAAGAATATGACTTTAAAATTAATGTAGAAAAACCAATTTGTTAAAAGTATAAATTAGTTATAACAATTTTTTTGAGATATTAGGACTATTTTAAAGTAAAAGATGAGTTACTATAAATTTAGTAACTCATCTTTTAAAATTTTTTATTAATTATTTTCAGATTCTATTTTTACTTCTAAAAGTTTATTTTTTAATTCAGATTCTATTTTTACAAGTTCACTTTCAGCAGCAATTCTTTTAGCTTTTCCTTCTGAATGAATTTCTATTAATTTATCCAATGTTTCTATTAAGTCTGAGTTAGTTTTTTGAAGAGTTTCAACATCAACAATTGCTTTTTCAGATTCTGAGGCTACATCTAAAGTTCCTTGTTTTAAAAGTTCGCTATTTTGTTTCAACATATCATTTGTTATTTGAGAAACTTTTCTTTGTGATTCTAAAGCTGCTTTAGAATTTGCTAAACCTAATGCAATTACTATTTGGTTTTTCCAAAGTGGAATAGTATTTATTAAAGAACTTTGGATTTTATTTATTAATTCGCTATCATTATTTTGAATAAGTCTAATTTGTGGTGCCATTTGTATTGAAATTATTCTTGTTGTTTTTAAGTCATATAATTTTTTTTCAAATCTGTTTATTGTATCAGCCATATCTTTTACTGCTTGGACATCTAGTTGATCATTTGTTTCCTCAGCTTTTTTCTTAAGAGCAGGAAGAGTTACGGTATTTAATTCTTCAAGCTTTTTTTCACCAGCAATAATGTATAATGAAAGTTGTTTGAAATATTCTAGGTTTTTGTCATACATTGTATCAAATGTTGCAATGTCTTTCATCATTATTAATTTTTGACCTTCTAAAGTTTGTTCTATTTTATCAATATTATTCTCTACTTTGTTATATCTTGCAAGTAATTTGTCAAATTGTTTTTTGGCAGAATTAAAGATACTAAAAATTCCTTTTTGAGGAGCAGTAATACTTGCAGTGTCATCATTAAATGATTTTATTTCTGTTACTAAATTTGCTAATAAATCTCCAACTGCACCAGTATCTTTAGTTTTTACTTCTGTTAAAACAGAATCTGAAAATTTTGAAATGTTTTTTTGAGCAGATGAACCATATTGAAGAAGTTGTGCCGTGTTTGTTATATCTAATTTTTCTATAAATGAGTCTATAGCTTGTTGTTCTTCTAGTGTTAATTCATTATAATTTAATGATCTTTCGATTTTATTTTCTGAAACAGTATTTCCATCTAAAATTGCAGTTTCAATTTTTTTTGAGTCTACCTTTTCATCGATTTTTAATTCTAAATTATCCATATTTTTGTTAGATGATATTATATCATCATTCTCCTTTTCTATTTTATTTAGTTCTTTTATAAGTAAAAGGACCAAAAACTTTGTACAAATACTTGTATTAATCAAAGATGATATTTTAGTAATAATTATAAGTTTGAATTAAATAGATTCTTTAGTTGGTATACGACATCTTCAGATTCTGCATTTATACTTGCGGCTTCATTTATACTTGATATTTTACCAAGAGCAGCTATATTTGCATTATAACCAATTGTATAAATAGGAATATCTAAGTTTTGGATTATTTTACTTGCATCGTCTAATGTGTGCCCGATATTTGTTTCACCATCACTTAATACAAACATCATAAGTTTAGAATCTGGAACTTCTTTTTGTTTTTGTAAAAGTTCATTAGTAGCAACTAATATTGCATCAAATGTTGCAGTATTTCCTGAAGCAGATAAGCTTTCAACTGTTCCATTAAAATAAGCTCTTTGATTTAAATCGAATTTTGCTATAGGTAAATTTATTGTAACATTTGTACTATAGCTCATAAGTCCAATATAATTATTACTATTAATATATTGGCTACCGTTTATTAAAGATTCTTTTAATTTATTAATAGGGCTCCCAAACATACTTCCAGAAACATCTGCTACAAACATTGCTATTATTGGCTTTCCAGAGTCTTTCTCTTGTTTCCATAATTTTTGTGCTTGAATTAGTGTATTTCCATCATAAGATTGAACAGAGGCTGTATAATTCAAGTCAGTATTAAATCCATATGAATTTGCAAGATTTGTTGCTGCTGAACTTTTTGAGTATTTTATAAATAATTGTATAACTTGTGACTTTTCATCAGATAATGTTCCTACAGAATAAAGCGGATTATTATGTGGGGCTCCAAATGGTATAAATTTGTAATTATTTTTTAATGTTGAGTCATTTATATATGTTTGATATTCAAGTATAAAAGCATCTAATGATCCACTCTCTGCTGCAGTTCTCATTTGCATTGTTGTGTAAGATACAAATGGAATATTAGCTTGGAATGATTCGAAACCTGTTTTAGCTTTATCGCTTAATGGGTTAGTGGAATCAAAATAATTTAAAGTTGAAAGCAAAAAGTTTAATCCTGTTGAACTTGAATATGGATTTGTATATCCAAAATTAATTTCTTTATTAATTGTTGCTTGTACAATTGCTGCTAAATCAACATTACCATATGATGACTGTAGTTTAGAATATGTTGCATCTGAAATAAGAATACCAGCAGTATTTTTTACTAAAGCATCATCTATTTTTGAAAGATTAGCACCTTGAGCCTTTCCTAAATCTCCCCAAAGTTCATTTGATGGGGTAAAAGCGTCAGGTAAATATTTTTTTGAAGATATATAATCAATTGCTGTTCCAGAGGCAACTGAACGAATTGAAACAGAAACAGTTTTATCTCCAATTTTATAGTTTGAATTATTAAATTTAGTAGCTACTTCGTTTAGCCAACCATCAGTATTTGATCCTGCCTTTTCAGGTGAAGAAAATATTTCGATATTTATATCACCTTTACCTTCAACACTTAAAGGATATTGAGTAATTTCAGGAAGTTCATTACTTAAATTTGTTGATCCTAAATTTACAGTTGATTTTACAGGCGTTCCTGTACTATAATTTATACTTTTTAAATCTTGACTTAGTGACTTTAAAGCTTTTTCTGTATTTCTTTCTGATTCTGATTGTCCAATATTTTTAGTTGCTTGAATACCAACGAATAAAACAATTAAGAAAATAGCAATTAAAGAAAAAATCTTAGATTTAGGGTTTGAAGTTTTATTATTATTCATTAATATAAATCCTTTCTTTTTATAAATTTTCATTCTCTCCACGAAGTGTTTTTAACGAATTTGTCATATCACTTAATACATTTTCTAGTGTGTCATTAGATGCTGTATCATCTATTTGAGAAACTTCTGTTAACAATTTATTAAACTCGATTAGAATATTGTCATTGCTTTTTAAAAGTTTTTGTATGTATTCTTTGTGTTCTTTAGTTTGAGTACTACCAGAATCTGAATCAAAAATTGCAATTCTATTTAGAATTTTTTTGATGTTATTAAATAAAAAATTAGATGCTTGTTCGCCTAAATCTGTTAGTGCTGTGAAATGTGCTTTATTATTTTGCTCTAATATTTCATTTAAAACACTTTTCTTACGTGTAATAGAATCAAGTTGTGATAGTGCTTGTTTTATTTCAGTAAAAAATGGGGAATTTTTAGTAAGTCTTGATTCTAGCGCAGATTTATAATCATTTGAATTTTTTAATTTATCTAAATCGTATCCATATTTTCCTTCTGTTGAATGTGTCAAATAGATAAATTCTGCCGAAAAAGCGGCTATATTTGCTAAAATTGCTAGTATAAATAAGATAGCATTTTTTTCAAATGTTAAAGCATAAATTCCAGGAGAAAATAATGCTACATCTGCTATTGCAAGTATAATTGTTATTATTACTAGTTTTGAATGAATTTTGTTATTCACGGTCTTTTGCCTCCTTTTATTTTATTAAATTTTACAATGAATATTTTATCATATTGTGGGTAAGTTTTCAATAATAAATTTTGCAAAAATATAAGTTGTAATTATTTTTATTTTGATATATACTAAAAAAGTAATTTAGTAGTATCTTAATAAAAAATACTTAAATAGGAAAAAATAGGTCTAAAATTAATAATAGTTTAAGCCTAATGAAAGGAATGAAGTCAAATATGAAAATAGAGGATATTGAGGAATTAAAAAATAAAGCGAAAAATATAAGAAAAGATATCATTGAAGAAGTGTATAGTGCTAAATCAGGTCATCCAGGAGGTTCTCTTTCGATTGCAGATATAATGGCTGTTTTATATTTTAATGAGTTAAATATTGACGAAAAAAATCCGGATTATGAAGAAAGAGACAGATTAATTTTATCAAAGGGGCATTGTTCGCCAGCACTTTATGCAGCACTTGCTGAAAGAGGTTTTTTTGAAAAAGAAAAACTTAAAAGTTTCAGAAATATAAAAAGTAATCTTCAAGGACACCCAGATATGAACAAGGTTCCAGGAGTGGATATGTCGTCAGGTTCATTAGGACAAGGACTATCTGTTGCAAATGGTATGGCAATCGCTGGAAAGTTAGACAATAAAAATTATAGAGTGTATTGCATATTAGGTGATGGAGAGATTGAAGAAGGGCAAGTATGGGAAGCAGCAATGGCTTCAAGTAAATATAAATTAGATAATCTATGTGTAATAATTGATAATAATAATCTTCAAATTGATGGTACAATTGAAGAAGTGATGAACTTATACCCAATTGATGAAAAATTTAAGAGCTTTGGATTTAATGTAATTAACATTAATGGTAATAATATTGAAGAAATTTTAAGTGCATTTATAGAGGCAAAAAAAGCAAAATCTATGCCTACTTGTATTATAGCAAAAACAATAAAGGGGAAAGGTGTAAGCTTTATGGAAAATAAAGCCGAGTGGCATGGAAAAGCGCCAAGTGAAGAAGAATATATGTTAGCTTTGGAAGAATTAAAATAGAATGTAATATTTTTGAAATGAAAATGTAAAATAAATGTAGAATAATATTTGTTGAATAAAAAATCAAGTTAATGTATAATAGGATAAATATGAAAAGAGGTATACTATATGAGAAATAAAAATGGAATAACTTTAATTGCTTTAATAGTAACAATTATAGTATTGTTAATTTTGGCAGGAATCGTTGTTGTAACATTATTTTCAGATAATGGAGTAGTAAACAAATCATTAAAGGCAGCTTTTTATGATGAATTATCACAAATTACTGAAAATATTAAATTAGAATTGACTAATAATGCAGCTGCAGTGTATTTAGGCGAAACAGAAAAAGTTATATTTACCCAAGATTTAAAAGTAAATACAAGTGAAATGCCATCAACTCTTTTAAATGAGCAAGAAGCTTTAGGTGGAAAAGAAGAAGATTTATATTGGGTTCCGAAAAATCTTGGAAACGACAGAGAAAAAACATATGTATATGATACAAAAATAAAAGTTGTTTTTAAAGTAAATGGACTAAAATTAGGAAAAAAGATGATACATAGTATTTACGGGGCAGATGTTGATACTAAAGAAAGTAAAACAGCTAAAATGGATGTTTCAACAGAATATGGATATTATGAGCCTGATTTAAATGGGTTTGATTTAGAAAATACGTATATAGTGTATTATTCTTCTGATTGTTCTGATTATTACGCAGATATGAAGTTAAAAGATTACATTACAGCAGGAAAGCCTAAAACTTATAAATTGATTAAAGATGGAAATGAAGTTACCTATTATTTTCATGATTATAAATCTGCAACATCACAAAGTATATGGGGAAATGTTATTACAAGAGCCAATGGATTAGAATCATGGTGGGTATGGATACCAAGATATGCATATATTCCAAATTCAACTGGTAAAGATTTAGAAGTAGTATTTACAGATGTAAACAATAATTCATTAAATTCTGAAAAGACATTTACAGGAAATAATATGGGAGAATACATTGCACATTCAGGATTTAAAGTAGAAGAAACAGAACTAAAAGGATTGTGGATGGCAAAATATGAAGCATCTGTTTCAGAAAATGGAGATGATAAAATTGACGGTTCACAAAAATATTATAAGCCTAAAATTACAGGATATAATATTAATTCAACATATATAGCAACATATAATCAAGATGGAAATGAAAGTGGAAATCAATATTTATTAAAAGATGTATTATCAGCGGGATATAAAGCAAATACAGATGGAAGTTTAATATCAGGGACGGTAGATGAATCTAAATTCGGCGACGGAGAATGCTGGTATAACTATAGTAATAAAATTTGGGGTAATATTGTAACAAAAGCCAATGGATTAGAATCATGGTGGGTATGGATACCAAGATATGCATATATGTTAAGTAAAACAGATACAACAACAGATGTAGTTTTTATAACCACAAGCAACAAGCTATTTAATGGAGGAAGGGAATTAGGTCTATATACACCACATCCAGCATTTACATTAAAAGATGGAACAGAGCTTGAAGGAATATGGATGGCAAAATATGAAGCATCTATTGCAGAAAATGGAAATGATATCCAAGACGATGGGAATTTAAGGTATTATAAACCAAATTTAAAGGGATTTAATATAGAAAGTACAAGTATAGTAACATATAATGAAGATGGAGCAGAAACCGGAAATAAATATCTATTAAAAGATATTTTGAAATCAGGATATCAAGCAGATGGAAACGTTTTGATATCTGGAGAAGTAGATGAATCGAAATTTGGAGCAGGAGAGTATTGGTACAATTACAGTAAAAAGATTTGGGGAAACATTGTAACAAATGCAAATAATTTAGAAGCCTGGTGGGTATGGATACCAAGATATGCGTACATGTTAAGTAAAACGGATACAACAACAGATGTGGTATTTATTACAACAGAAGACAAACTATTTAATGGACAAAGTGATTTGGGATTTTATACACCGCATCCAGCATTTAATTTAAAAGATGGAACTAAACTTGAAGGAATATGGATGGCAAAATATGAAGCATCAGGAACCTTTGGAACAGGCGATGAGGAAATTAAATAAATTTTAGAAAGGAAATTTTTATATGAAAAAAATAAAAGTATTATCAATAATAGTTTTTATGATAGTAACAATATTAGTTATGCAAGAGAAAAGTTATGCGGGATTAACAGTTACTTCAGGGAATCCGACCGATAAAGTGACAGCATCTGCAGCATTTGCATATTGTTATAATTTAAGAGTGTCAAATTCTACATTAGGAGAAAATAAGCTAGATCCACATATGATGCTAAATTCAGATTTTGCTGCAGCATTATATTTATCAACAAGTATGTATGGAACAGGTAATTTAGCTGCATTAAGCAGTGGAGCTTATAATTATATTAATGGAAATAGAAGTGGTATAGGTGTACTTTTAAACACAAATATTAATGATCGAACAGCAGCTATGCTTGAAACATATAGTGGATCTTCTAATATAGAATATTTTACAAATTTAGTTGAGTTTGCAGATACTAAATATGTGGAAATATTACCACAAGATATAAATGCAGAAAGTAATAAAGGAAAAGCTTTTGGAGAAATTACTAGCTGGGGAAGCGACTCATATATGTATTCTTATCCAAGTAACTCAAATGCTCCAGGAGTTGCTAGAAAAGGCTTCTTATACTATACATCCTCTAATGATGCAGGTGGAGGATATGGTGTAAATGGAGGAAACTATTTTAGACCTGTAATATGGAATTAAAAATAAAAAATATACGTTTAAAAATACCAACCGTATTTTAAACGTATATTTTTTTAAAAAAACTATTTCTTTTTGTTTCTACTAATGATTATAGATGCTACAATTACTATAATTAATATAGCAATAATTAAAGCAACGCCTGGCCAACCTAAGATGGCAACTACTTTACTACCAACAGACATTATTATTCCAGCAAGTAAAACTCCTAAAGTTACAGCTAAGATACTAGTTTTAAAATCTAGATTTAAAAAGCTTGCTGCAAGTGTCCCTGTCCATGCACCTGTTCCAGGAAGTGGAACACCAACAAACAAAAGTAAAGCAATAAAAATTCCATTGTTTCCAGCTGATTCTTTAAGTTTTTTTCCGCCTTTTTCACCTTTTTCTAGACACCATGTAAAAAATTTTCCGATAAATTTTTTATCTTTTCCCCATATAAGAACTTTTCTCGCAAATAGGTAAATGATTGGTACTGGTAACATATTTCCTATAATAGCAATTGGATAATATAAAAATATATTTAGTCCGAAGACCTTCTGCAATAGGAATAGCACCCCTTAGCTCAATTATTGGAAACATACTAACAAAAAAAACTATAATATATTTCATAAATAATGGTAGACTTCCCATAATAATTCCTCCTAAATTAATACTTCAGCAATTTTTTCGTTTAAAATTTAAATTAAAAAAATAAAGCAAAAATATTTTAACATTTTCTTTAGAAAATATCAATATTTTTATTGATATTTATTTTCTTTTGTGTTAGAATTCAGTTTATAGTAAAAGAGTGAATTAAAATTATTAAATTAATTTGTGCATAACCGTTTTAAAATTTTGTTTACTAGAGTATATATAAGAAAGGGAGAAATTTGAATGAGCGATAAAAAATTTTATATAACAACACCAATTTATTACCCAAGTGGAAAATACCATATAGGTACATCATATACAGAGGTTGTAGTAGATGCTTTAAAAAGGTATAAAATTTTAAGAGGATATGATGCATATATGCTAACTGGTGCTGATGAACATGGTCAAAAAATTGAACAAGTAGCAGAAAAAAATGGAATTTCTCCAAAAGAGTATGTTGACCAAATGGCAGATATGGCAAAAGAACTATGGAAAAAAATGGATATCTGTTATGATGATTTTATAAGAACAACTGATGAACGTCATGAAAAAATAGTTCAAAAAATATTTGATAGATTTATGAAACAAGGCGATATATATAAAGGTGAATATGAAGGATGGTATTGTATACCTTGTGAAACATATTTTACAAAAACACAATTAGTAGATGGAAAATGTCCTGATTGTGGAAGAGAAGTTAAATTAATGAAAGAAGAATGTTATTTCTTTAATATGAAAAAATATCAATCAAGACTTCTAAAATATTATGATGAACATCCAGATTTTGTAAAGCCAGTATACAGAAAACAAGAGATGATAAATAACTTTATAAAACCGGGATTAGAAGATTTATGTGTAACAAGAACATCATTTGATTGGGGGATAAAAGTATTAAATGACCCAAAACATGTAATTTATGTATGGCTAGATGCATTAACTAATTATATTACTGCACTAGGATATGGCTCAGAAAATGAAGAATTATTTAATAAATACTGGCCAGCTGATGTTCATGTTGTAGGAAAAGATATAGCAAGATTTCATTTAATTTATTGGCCAATTTTTTTAATGGCGTTAGACTTACCACTTCCAAAGCAAATTTTTGTACATAATTGGATTATGATGAAAGATGGAAAAATGTCAAAATCAAAGGGGAATGTAATTTATCCGGAAATGTTAATAGATAGATATGGTCTAGATGCAACAAAATATTTTTTACTAAGAGAAATGCCAACAGGTTCAGATGGCGTATTTACACCAGAGAACTTTGTTCAAAGATTTAATGTAGATTTATCAAATGACTTAGGAAATTTATTGAACAGAACAGTTGCAATGTGTAATAAATATTTTGATGGAGATGTTCCTTTATATGTGGGACAAAAAAATGAAGTTGACAAAGAATTAGAAGAGTTTGCAATTAATACAACATTAAAATTCGAAAAATTAATAGATGAGTTTGAGATGGCAAATGCATTACAAGAGATTTGGAATTTAGTAACAAGAACAAATAAATATATAGATGAAACTTCACCATGGGTTTTGGCAAAAGAAATTGAAGAAGACAAAGAAGCAAAAGCAAAATTAGAATCTTCTATATATCATTTAATTGAAAATTTGAGAAGAATTGCAATTTTAATTAGTCCATTTATGTGTGAAACAGCAAAAAATATGTTTACACAATTAGGAATAGAAAAAGAAGAACTAAAAACGTGGGAAAGTTTAGAAAAATATGATAATTTAAAAAATATAAAAGTTACTAAAAAAGCAAATCCACTATTTATGAGATTAAATGTAGAAGAAGAAATAGAATACATAAAAGATAAAATGAATACAAAATAGTAAGAAGGGAATGTGATAAGAATGTTAGAGTCAATGGACAAATTAGTAAGTCTTTGCAAAAATAGAGGATATGTATATCCAGGATCGGAAATTTATGGAGGTTTATCAAATACTTGGGACTATGGACCTTTAGGTGTAGAATTAAAAAACAATATAAAAAAAGCGTGGATGAAAAAAATGGTCCAAGAAAATAAATATAATGTTGGATTAGACTCTGCAATATTAATGAACCCAGAAGTTTGGGTTACTACAGGTCATGTAAGTACTTTTGCAGATCCATTAATAGATTGTAAAGAATGTAAAACAAGACATAGAGCAGATAAATTAATAGAAGAATGGGCTCAAAAAAACGGAAAAGATGTTATAGCAGATGGTTGGAGCGACGAAGAAACAGTAAAATATATAAATGATAATAATATAGTTTGTCCAAAGTGTGGTAAATTAAATTTTACAGCAATAAGAAAATTTAACTTGATGTTCAAGACATTTCAAGGAACAACTGAAGATGCAAAATCTGAAATATATTTAAGACCTGAAACTGCTCAAGGTATATTTGTTAATTTTAAAAATGTTTTAAGAACTACTAGAAGAAAATTACCTATGGGAATTTGCCAACAAGGAAAAGCATTTAGAAACGAAATAACACCAGGAAACTTTATTTTTAGAACACGTGAATTTGAACAAATGGAAATAGAGTTTTTCTGTAAGCCAGGAACAGACTTAGAATGGCATGAATATTGGAAAGATTATTGTAGAAATTTCTTACTTTCTTTAGGAGCAAATGAAAACAACATAAGATTTAGAAACCATTCTAAAGAGGAATTATCGTTTTATAGTAAAGCAACAGCAGATATAGAATATAAATTTCCTTTTGGTTGGGGTGAAGTATGGGGAATAGCTGATAGAACGAATTATGATTTATCAAGACATATGGAAGCTACAAAACAAGATTTAAGTTATTTAGATCCAGAAACAAATGAGAAATATGTACCATTTGTAATAGAACCATCTGTTGGTGTAGATAGATTAATGCTTATGTTCTTATGTGACAGTTATAATGAAGAGGAAATTGCAGAAGGTGATATAAGAACAGTACTTCATTTACATCCAGCAATAGCACCATTCAAATTTGCAGTACTTCCACTTTCTAAAAAACTTTCTGATAAGGCTCAAGAAGTATATGATAATTTATCGAAGAAATTTATGGGAGATTATGATGAAACAGGATCTATAGGAAAGAGATATAGAAGAGAAGATGAAATTGGTACACCTTATTGTATTACTGTTGATTTTGATACTTTAGAAGATAATACAGTTACAATAAGAGATAGAGATACAATGAAACAAATAAGAGTAAATATTAATGAGCTAGAAAATTGGTTAAATAAAAAAATTGAATTTTAAAAAAAGTGTTGACAAATTATGTAAAATAATATATAATAATAACTATGATAAGGCTTGTTGAGAAGGGGCAATTTGCTCTTATCAGAAAAAAACGCCGAAAGAGGTGAAAAGAAAATGCAGTTATAATGAATGTATTTTCTAGCCACACCCACGTGCGTCGTGGACTCACAACTTGTTATGTTTATAAAATAATAATGGAGATAATTTCCGAGAGTATTTTTTTATAGAATTATACATAAAAACAAAAAAGTTGTGTTGTATTAAAAAACAATCTAGAATTATTTATAATTCTAGATTGTTTTTTATTTTAAAGAAAAATTTTTATGAATAGATTCTAAAATCAATATCAGGGAAGATACAATCTTTCTCTTCAATTTCTTTTAAGAACTTTTTATCAATTTTATTTGCTTTAATTTGTTCATATAATTTAGTAAATCTTCCTATATGATCCTTTATTCTTTTTTTAGCATAATCAACCATTGTTCCATTAGTAATTATAAATAACCAGTCGCTACTTTGAGCTAATAATAATTCACGAGCAGCTTGATTTAAAGCTTCTTCTTGAATACCAGTAGCACCTTTGAAAAGCCATGCAAGTTCACACATTCTGTCACCTGCAATATGCAAATGTCTATGTGCATAATCATTTGAAGGATTTAACCAAACTTCACTATAACCGTTTGCCCCCCAACTAGATCTACAAGGTTGGCACTGTTGAATTTCTGGATATTTATCAATATATTCAGATGGTGTTATTAATTCAAAATTACATTCATCGTAATAAATCTTTTTAAATAATATATAAAGCCAATATGGTCCTTCATACCACCAATGACCGTAAAGCTCAGCATCATAAGGGCAAAGAACAATAGGAGGTTTATCCATATAAGGAGCTGCTTCTGCAATTTGGTTAGTTCTACTATTTAAAAAGTGACCTGCTTGACGTTCAGCAGAATCTTTAGCCCATTGTAAATCATAATAGTCTTTGTTATCTGTTTTTCCTGTTATTCTATGATATTTTATACCAGTATGTACTCTAACTCCATTATGTGCAATATATGGTTTTATATAATCATAATCAGCCTCGTATCCAATATCTTTATAAAAATCTCTGTAATTGTAATCTCCAGGATATCCATTAATTGAACTCCAAACTTGTCTAGAAGATTCAATGTCTCTACCAAAGACCGTAAAGCCTTGAGGTGAAACAATAGGAGCTAATGTACCATAAATAGGTGTAGGATCAGCATATAAAACCCCATGTGACTCAACAATAGCATAGTCAACACCAAATTCTCTTAAATATTTATCAGCTTCTGGAACATATCCACATTCAGGAAGCCAAATACCTCGTGGTTTTTTTCCAAAATACTTTTCATATGTTTGAACTCCAACAGCAATTTGTGCACGAACTGTTTTCTCATTTACATATAAAATAGGAAAATATCCATGCGTAGCACCACAAGTTATTATTTCAAGTACACCAATATCTTGAAAATATTTAAATTGTTCGATTAGATTGCATTTGAAAACATCTCTAAATAGATGTAAGTCCTCAGAATATCTATCATAGTAATATTTAGAAAGCTTATTTACTCTTTCGTCATAAGTAGTTCTTTTAATTTCTTTTTCAGAAAGTTCTATTAATTGTTCTAAATAATGAATATATTTTTTTTGTAATAATTTGTTATCAAGCATTGAAAGAAGAGGAGGTGTCATCGACATTGTTATTCTAAAATTAACCTTCTCATCTACTAATTTTTTGAAATTTTTTAGAAGTGGTATATATGTTTCTGAAATTGCTTCATATAGCCAAGATTCCTCTAAATAGTCATTGCTTTCTGGATGATGAATGAAGGGAAGATGGGCATGCAATACAAAGCTTACGTATCCTTTTTTTTCCATTTTTTGATTCCTTTCTAAAGAAAAAATTGTATTTATATATATGTCTATTTATAAAATTTGAGGTTTGAATTAAGATTGTCAAACCTCAAATAATTTTAATAATTATTATAAATTTCATATATTTAAATAATTGAATTTTATTTAAATTTTGAAGAAAATGAATTTGAAGATGGATTGCCTGAACCTGGATTAGTAAATGTAATTTTGCCATTTTCTTCTGAAAAATCTTCATCTTTATAAAATTTTCTATATAATTCACGAAGTTTATGAATTCCACCGATATTTTGTATAAAAGATAGAGAGTCAATATCTTTTGCTATTATTGTATCTGTTTTTATATTTCTAAAATAAAGGGTATTTTTTTCATCATTAAATAATATTTTATCATTAGGTGATTCTATTTTGTTTGAAGATGAAACATATATATATGGGTTTGTTACAGGTTTTATATCATCAAAAGTGATATTATTTTTAATTTCATCATCATCAAAATGTATATAATTAGGATTAATTGGAATAGGTCTTCTTCCTAATTCTACAGTATAATCACATTTACTATCATTTATATGTAAATACCAACTATTGGCAAAATCATTTATATCAACTTCAAAATAATAATTCATTGTTGTGTTGTGTACTATTAAAACAGGTTTTGTTATTTCAAAAACATGTTTTCCATATGTATCTTGAAGCTTTTTTCGATCTTCATCAGAAATATCCCAATAAATAAATAAACTATTTGGTGTTTGTGCTAAAATTTTTACTACAGTTTGATTATACCTAAATGGCAAATCATAATACTCTGGAGTATATTTTTTTAGTTTAGTTATATCAATTTCTTCTTTAGATGAATCTTTTAAGTTTTTAATTTTAGATGTTTTTGAACTTGCCGTTTTCGGATTTTTAGTATTAGCTGAATTCTTTTGGGTTGTTTTTTTCGTAGCATCTAAAGATTTAGATTTTTGAGATGTGGCGTTTTTAGTTGTTTTATTTGAAGTAGTTTTTGTAGTACTTTTTGAAGAAGATTTAGTAGTTTTCTTAGAGTTAGTTTTTTTATTAATATTTACAGAACTCTTTTTAGGTGTTGATTTTTTTGAAATTTTTTCTTCTAAAGCCTTTTCAATTTTTTTAATCTCATTATCTATGATTTCTTTTGTTTTTCTAGCCATTTTTTTCCTCCCACGTTTTTAAATTCTTGAATATATCCTATAATAAAATCAAAATAAATTCAATAGTTTTTAGTAAATTTTGTGTGAAAAGTTGTAAGAGAATATAATGCTATTTGAACTATGCGTTCTAAAAAAGCAGATTTACTTTATAAATTTACTAAAAGTAGGTAAAAACATTATTTAGCAAGTATTGATTGAAATAGAGCTTTATTTTCTAATATTTAAATATAAAAAAATAGAAATTATAGTTGAAGAATTAAATTTATTATGATAATATAAAAAAAACTTACAAAATGAAGTATAAAGGTTGAACGCTAGAAAGGAATGATATAAAAAATGAGTTTTATAGTAGCAGTAGATGGACCAGCTGGAAGTGGAAAGGGAACAATAACGAAAAGAATACAAAAAGAGTTAGGACTAATAAATTTAGATACAGGTGCAACATATAGATGTGTTGCTTTAGAAGCACTAAGAAATGGATATTCAGTAAATGAAGAAGAAAAGATAACAAAATTGATTGATGATATGAACATTGAAATAGAAAACACTGAAGAAAAAGACATAATTTACTTAAATGGAGAAGATGTAAGCAAAGAAATAAGAAAAATGGAAGTTACAAAAATTGTTTCTGAAATTTCATCAATTATACCTGTAAGAGAAAAATTAGTTTTACTTCAAAGAAAAATGACAGAAGGAAAGGATGTAATAGTTGAGGGAAGGGATATTGGAACTGTCGTTTTTCCAAATGCAGATTTGAAGATTTATTTGGATGCTTCTGTAGAAGTAAGAGCAAAAAGAAGATATAAAGAAAATTTAGAAAAAAATATTGAATCAAACTATGAAGAAGTTTTAGAAAACATTAGGAAAAGAGATGAAATAGATAAGAATAAAAAATTTGGAGCATTAATAAAAGCAGAAGATGCTATAGTGGTAGATTCTTCGGATTTAACTATAGATGAAGTAACAAAAAAAATTAAAGATTTGATTGAAGAAAAAAGAAGAATATAATAAAAAGCAGAGTTTTGAAAGGAAGTATGTTAATTGTGAATAAAACAAAAAGAAAGATATTTGAAACTTCAATGAAACTGTTTGCAGAAAAAGGATATGATGCAACAAGTATTGAGGAAATAACCTCGACAGTTGGTGTAGCCAAAGGTACACTTTATTATCATTTTTCTAGTAAAGAAGAAATTTTTGATTTTTTAATAACAGAAGGAATAAAACTTTTACAAAATAGTGTGGATATAAAAATGTCAAAATATGAAAATTATTTGGATAAAATAAGAGCAATTGTTTTGATACAAATAAAAATCGTAAATAAATATGAAGAGATAATTTCTATTTTATTAAATCAATTTTGGGGTTCAAAGCAAAGAAATAAAAAATGTCAAGAATATATTTATGAATATATAAGTAAAATAGAAAAAACAGTTAATGAGGGTATAGAACATTCTCAAATAAAAAAAGGTGATGCAAAAATTATTGCTTCAGAAATTTACGGATTGATTTTTTCAAGTGCACTCTATAAAATGAATAATAGAGAAAATTTTTCTGTTATGAAATTATACAATCAATATGAAAATACTTTAATAAGCGGATTAAAAGTATAATGAAAGGATTTTAAAATGGAAGAAAAAAAAGAAATAAAATTTAATGATTTAAAAGAGATGCTAAAAATATCAGGAGAAAAATATGGAGAAAGACCAGCATATTATCTAGAAGGAACAACACTTGAAAATTCTAGAATAATGACACATGCTGAATTAAGAAAAAATATAGATTACCTAGGTACAGCTTTAATAGAAATGGGATTAAAGAATAAAAAAATAGCTGTTATTAGTGAAAATAGATATGAATGGGAAGTGGCGTATTTAGCAATAGTTTGTGGTACAGGTATTGTAGTGCCACTTGATAAAGCTCTTCCAAATAATGAAATAGAAAGTTCTATTGTAAGGTCTGAAGTAGAAGCTATATTTTATTCAGAAAAATATAGTGAAATAATGGCTTCAATACAGAAGAAAGGTAATACAAAAGTAAAGTATTTTATTTCAATGGATGCGGAAAAACAAGATTTCAATAAATTTTCACAGAAAGAAATAACTCAAAAGGGAAAGGAATTAGTTGAAAAAGGTAATAGAGACTTTATTGATGCCAAAATAGATAAAGATAAAATGTCTATAATGTTATTTACTTCAGGAACAACAAATATGTCTAAAATTGTTATGCTTTCACATAAAAATTTATGTACAAATATTATCGATATAGCAAATTGTTTTGATATTTGTGAAAATGATAGAATGCTTTCATTTTTACCATTACACCATACATTTGAATGTACAGTAGGATTTTTATATCCAATATCTGCAGGATGTGCTATTGTATTTTCAAAAGGAGTAAGACATTTTTCTGAGGAACTTAAAAATTATAAAATTACTGCATTAATATCTGTTCCTGTTATGTTTGAAAAAATATACCAAAAACTTATGAAAACAGTAAAAGAAAAAGGAAAGCTAGAGACAGTAAAAAAAGGAGCAGCAATTGCAGGAATATTGAATAAAGTTGGAATAGATGTACGAAAAAAATTGTTTAAAGAAATACATGAAGGATTAGGTGGAGAGTTAAGATTAATGGTAGCAGGTGGAGCAGCTCTAGATCCAAAAATTGAAAAAGGTTTTAATGATATGGGATTTAACCTTGTACAAGGGTATGGATTAACAGAAACTTCGCCAGTAATTAGTGCAGAATTTATGAAAAAAAGAAAAGAAGGATCTATTGGTAAAAAAATGCCAAGTGTTGAAATTAAATTAGATGAAATAGATGAAAAGGGAGTTGGAGAGCTTTTAGTAAAAGGCGATAGTGTAATGTTAGGATACTTCAATAATGATGAAGCAAATAAAGAAAGCTTTACAGAAGATAGATGGTTTAGAACAGGAGATTTAGCTAAAATTGACAGTGATGGATATATTTTTATTGCAGGTAGAAAAAAGTTTGTTATTGTATTACAAAACGGAAAAAATGTTTATCCTGAAGAGCTTGAAGCTTTAATAGATAAATTGGAATTTGTTAAGGAATCAATGGTATATGGTATGCCAGCTGATGATGGAGATGTAACAATTAGTGTAAAGGTTGTATATGACAAAGATTATATAAAAGAACATTACTCAAATGCAACGGAAGAGGAAATACACGGTATGATTTGGCAAAAAATTAAAGAAATAAATAGAACTATGCCAAAGTACAAATATATAAAGAATCTAATTATAACAGACGAAGAAATGGTAAAAACAACAACTTTAAAAATTAAAAGAAGAGTTGAAATGGAGAAAATATTAAAAGAAAAAGAAAAAATGTAACAATATTGTAATAAATTTGTAATAAAAATGTAAAGAAAAAGCTTGAAAAAAATCTTGTAGTTTTTTGTAATTTGTTGTATAATCAAGATAAATAATGTAATAAACAAAGGAGGGAAGTTTACAATGTCTAAGTCTGGCATAGTAAATGTGAGAATGGTAATCACAGAGGAAAAAATATTATCAAATATCAACAAAATTGAAAAGCTAATAAATCCTAATAGCAAGAAAAAAATTGTTCAATTAGAAGAAGATGCTTATTTTAAAGATTTAATTGAATCAATAAAGACATATTTGATAGAATATCCGAAAAAGAAAAATTTCCCTATAAGTGTATATAATGCCGCATATGAATTAGTTGAGTTTGCAACAAGCCAATTCGAAGAAAATACAAAAAAAATTGAAGAATTAATAAGACAAAGAGAAGAAAATATAGCACTAGCAGGTGAGTTAAAAGATTTAATAGATGTAGTAGATAATAAGGAAAAAGATTGGAAATCTCAAGTAGAAAAGGCTGATGGAAAATTCTCTGAAGATATTATAGAAATATTAAACACTATTGGGAAAAGTAAGAGTAAAACATCTGAAAAATATGTTGATTCAATGAAATTGTTAAAAGCAAGAGTAAATAATTTAGAGTCTAATTTACATATAGAAATTGACATGGAAAGATTAGAAGATAGTTCAAAAGCTTTAAGTTTTATAGGAATTGAAATTGCAGATGCATTGAAATTAATACCTGTTCCTGAAGAAAGAGCTGTTCAAATTCAATCTGAAGAAAATTCTAATGTTGATAAATCTGAAACATTACAAAATGTTGTAGAAGAAGAAAATGTTCAAACAATCGAAGAACAAGAAAGAAAAGATTATGAAGATGCTACTACATTTGTTGCAAAAAAATCTTTATGGCAAAAATTTAAAGAAAGTAAAATTGTTAGAGCTGCAACATATGTATTTAGAATAAGAATAAGAATTGAATTACCAAGTAATGCACTTCCAGAAGGAAGAGGAGAAAATATTAACTAGATAAGTAAAGACTATATTACCATAGAAAGTACCTTATGATATTTTATTGTTTTGTAATTAAGACAAATGTATCAATATGGTATTTTCTTTTTTAATTTTTAGATGGAAATATTTATTATAAATATCTTTAAATGAAAATATATATGAGAAATTAGTTAATAGAAGAAATAAAAGATGGGAGATACTATTGTGAATGGATTTTGGAAAAATAAAAAAGGAATTACCTTAATTGTTTTATCTGTAACAATTATTCAGTATTACTTTTGGCTGGAATAATAATTGTAACTTTAACAGGAGATAATGGAATATTAAAGAGAACTAAAAAAGCCATTGTTTTATCAGAAGTTGGAGAAATAGAAGAGAAAATAAAGCTAAAAGTTCTAAATGAAGGAGAAACTGAGAGAATAACAGGTAAGCTAAGTAAAATTAACGCAAATATTGATAGTTATCTTATTGACAAATATAATGATATATTTTATGTAAAAAAACGGTAATTTGTATTTAGATTTTATAGCTGATTTTCCGAATGCAAAATTATATATAAATAATAAAGAAAAGATTGAAATGATAAAAGATAAATTGCCTGTTTGCTATGATGGAATGGAAACACTCAATGGGTTAGAGTAGGAAATTCAAAAATAGCTAATAAATATGGAGATAAATGCTATGCTTTTATAAAATATAGAAATGAGAGTATTCCAAGCGAGGATGGATTTGTTTTAAATAATGATATTATTACATTATCTAGATTTGGAAGAGGATATGATCAAATATTACTTAATAAAAGTAATTTTATTAAAAGTTACAATTTAGGATGGTCATATGTTAGTACAGTTAGAAAAATAGAAAGTAATACTTCTAATTTGGGTCTTGTTTTTAGTCTAGGTGGTGGTCCTGGAAATGGTCAAAAACAAGAATACTCCATTGACTTTGATGATATATATATTATTAATTTAACAGATGTTTTTGGAGAAGGAAGTGAACCTCAAAAACAAGAACTAGATGTAATATTTAGTAATTTTTAAATAATAATTATATAGAATATTATTTAAATGTTAAATTCTTTAGATTATTTTAAAAAAATATATAAAAAAATAAAAAAAAATTTATAAAAACTATTGACAAAAATAAAAACATACTATATAATTCAATATGTTCAATCGAATGCTCCCTTAGCTCAGTTGGTCAGAGCAACCGGCTCATAACCGGTGGGTCCAAGGTTCGAATCCTTGAGGGAGCACCATAATTTTTAAATAAAAATAGCAATTATATTGCTATTTTTTTTATGATTTGATAAAATAAATATATAAAAGAAAATAATATAAAGTTAAGAAAGGGAAAATCAGATGAAAAATAAATTAACAACATTTTTATTAACAATAATAATGATTATTTTGTTATCATTTATTATTTTAGTGGGATTTGTTTTATTTAGCGATATGGGAGAGAATTCAGCTGATCAAATCTATAAATTTGTTGGAGAAGATACTATAGAAGATAGTTCAAACACTGTAGAAAATAAAATATCAATAAAAGATGAAAATGTAACTGAAAAACTAAAAGCATTTTTTTCGTTAAATGAAAGCAATCAAAATAAAGAGTATTCATATTCGGCAAAAAGTTCAGAAAGCAATTATTATTATAATCAATTAAATAGTGTAGAAAAGATTATATATAATGGTATTCAAGAAAGTAAAGAAAATATGAAATCAGGGACATATGTAATAAATTATGGAAATAAATTTGCAGATATTTTATCAAAAGAAAATGGAAGTGAAATTCTTGGAGAGTATTATCAAGCAGCAATAGAAGCTTTTACGCATGATAATGTGGATATGTTTTATTTAAATGCCAATAAATTATTTTTAAATATTGAAATGACAAAAAAATTAACTAAAACAACATATAATGTATATATATCACCCGAACAAAATAAAACTTATTATTTAGATGGATTTACATCTGAAGCACAAGTAACTGAAGCAATTTCAAGAATTGAAATGGTAAAAGATAATGTTATAGCATCGCTTACAGGAAATACATATAAAGATATTTTAAGAGTTCATGATTATTTAGTTGATAATATTGAATATGATACGTCATATAAATCAATTGGATCATACGGAATATATGGGGCTTTAGTAAAAAATACGTGTGTATGTGAGGGATATGCCAAGGCTTTTAAATATTTAGCAAATGCTGGAGGAATTGAATGTGAATTAGTACAAGGAAATGCTACAAATTCCGAAGGAAAAGTAGAGTCGCATGCATGGAATGCAGTAAAGATTAATGATAAATGGTATTATTTAGATACTACATGGGATGATCCAGTAATTATAGGTGGGGGAACTTTAACAGCAAGAAATAAATATAGATATTTCTTAAAAGGAAAGGAAACATTTAAAAAAGATCATACAGAGATAAATCAATTTACAGAAAATGGCAAGAACTTTTCTTATCCGGAAGTTAATAATATGGATTATAGATAAACATATTTTATTTACAAAAAAGGAACTATTGAATTCAATTATTTTTATTCAATAGTTTCTTTATTTTTTTCATTTAATAAAAGTTATAAGTCAAATTTTTTCATTTCATATATTAATTTATCTTTTTTGTCTTGACTGAATTCAACTAAAGGTAGTCTTGGAATACCGGCAATCAAACCCAATAGAGTTTAAAGCACTTTTTACTGGAATTGGATTGACTTCTGAAAAAAGAGATTTTATAAGAGGTATAGCTTCTAGTTGCATTATTCTTGATTTACTAATATTATTATCAAAGAAATTGCTAGTTATTTCATGTGTGTATTTAGGTAGAATATTTGAAAGAACTGAAATTACACCAATTCCACCAATAGAAAGAATAGGTAAAATTTGATCATCATTTCCGGAATATATTTGTAAATCATCTTTGCATAAAAATTTTATTTCAGCAATCTGAGAAATATTTCCACTTGCTTCTTTTATAGCAACTATATTTTCTATTTTAGATAATTCTAAACATGTTGATGGCTCGATGTTTAAACCAGTTCTACTTGGTACATTATATAAAATTATAGGTAATGAGGTATTTTTTGCAATTTCTGTATAGTGAGAAATAATGCCTTTTTGTGTAGTTTTATTATAATAAGGTGTTACAATAAGAAGTCCGTCTACACCACATTTTTCTGCAAATTTTGAAAGTTCAATAGTTTGCAATGTATTGTTTGAACCGAGTTCCGGCAATAATTGGAATTCTATTTTTTGAAATATTTGTAACAAATTCTATGACTTCTTTTTTTTCTTGAAGAGACATAGTTGCACTTTCACCTGTTGTGCCACACACAATTAGAGCATCTGCACCATTAAGGATTTGAAATTCTACTAAATTTCTTAAAGTTGAATAGTTTATTCCATCTGGAGTAAAAGGTGTTACTAAAGCAGTTCCACAACCTTTAAATATAATTTTTTTCATTAATATCACTCCTAAATATTTGATATTAAAATAATATTAAGAGAATATAAAATATGTGATATAAATATTATAATTATTACAAAAAAACTACAAAATTTTGAGGACAAAAGTAAAATTATGTGTTATAATAGTAAAACAGAATAGGGAGTGAATAAAATGACAACAGAATTTGTAACAAATTATATTAACAGCAAAGTAAAAGGTGATGAAGATTTTATTAGATGTACATTTTATGAAATGCGAATAAAAAACAATCTTTCAGAAGATGAAGTAGATGACTTTTTAAGAGTGGCTAGAAGTTATTTTGAAAATAAGAATTACAATGTATATTTTACGGGTGCAAAATATACATATAAGGGAACGGAAAGAGTTGTTGAGTCTAATGAATTAATGATTGCAATCAAGGACCAAAAATAACAATAAAAAATATAAATAGAAAAGCTAGAAAGGAGAGAGGTAGAGTATTTTCTACATCCAATAATAATATGAAATTTATAAAAAAAATAGTAATTGTAGTAATAATTGCATTAGTTGCTTTTTTAGCTTGGACAATCCATGGTGGGTATAAAATGTATAAAGAGGCTTTAAAAGAAGCTCAAATTGAAGAAAAAGTAGTAAATATAAAGAAAATTGATAATTATACAGAATTTGAAAAACTACCTAAGACCTATGTTAATGCTATAATCGCAATTGAAGATAGACGATTTTACGAACATAAAGGTTTTGATGTAATATCTATAGGAAGAGCTATATTAAAAGATATAAAAGAAAAAAGTCTTGTTGAGGGAGGAAGTACTATAACTCAACAACTAGTAAAAAATATTTATTTTACTCAAGAAAAAGACTTTAGAAGAAAGATTGCAGAAATTTTTATGGCAGTTGAATTAGAAAATAATTTAAATAAAAATGAAATTTTGGAGTTATATGTTAATACGTGTTATTTTGGTAATAGATATTATAATATACATGATGCAGCAAAAGGATATTTTGAAAAGGAAGTTGAAAATTTATCAGATTATGAATGTATAATGCTTGCAGGAATTCCAAATGCACCAAGTGTATATGCACCTAATAAAAATCCCGATCTTGCGAAACAGAGAGCGGAACAAGTTTTAAATAAAATGGTAGAATATGGATATCTAAGTCAAGAAGAAGCAATAAAAATTAAAGAATAATTTGGGTGTATATATGAATTGGATACAATATATAGTTAAAAATAGAAATATATAAAGATAAGGAAGGAAAAAAATGGGAAATTTAGAAATTATAAAAAGAAAAGCGGTACAAATTTTTAATGAAGAAGATTTAGAAAAAAAATTAAAAAGTGGAAAAAAATTAACAATAAAACTAGGAGCAGATCCTTCAAGACCTGATTTACATATAGGTCACAGTGTTGTTTTGAGGGTTTTGAAGCAATTTCAAGATATGGGACATGAGGTAGTATTTGTTGTTGGTGATTTTACAGCAATGATAGGAGATCCATCTGGAAAAAGTAAAACACGTCCATCACTTACTTTTGAACAAACAAGAAAATCTGCTGAAACATATTTAGAACAAGCAACAAGAATATTAGATAAATCTAAAACCAAAATTGCATATAATTCAGAATGGCTTTCAAAAATGAATTTTGAAGATGTAATTAAACTTGCAAGCAAATATACAGTTGCTAGAATAATGGAAAGAGATGATTTTAAAAATAGATTTGAAAAGGGATTACCTCTTTCAATGCATGAATTATTATATCCATTAATGCAAGGATATGATTCAGTTGCATTAGATGCGGATATAGAAATTGGTGGAACAGATCAAACATTTAATCTTTTAGTAGGTAGAGATTTGCAAAAGGATTATGGGGAAGAAAGTCAAGTAGTAATGACATTTCCATTATTAGTTGGACTTGATGGAAAAGATAAAATGAGTAAATCATTAGATAATTATATTGGAATATCAGAAGCCCCATTTTCTAAAGTAGAAAAGAGCATGAAGATACCTGATGATGTTTTAAGACAATATTTTGAGCTTGCAACTGATTTACCAATTGAAGAAATAGACGAAATTATGGCAGGAGACATAAGAGAAGCACATTTTAGATTTGCAAAAGAACTTTTAAAAATGTATGATGATGTAAATGAGTTTGAATCTTTGAAAGAAAGATATTTAAATATTGCTAAGGGTGGAATTCCAACAGATGTGGAAGAATTAGCAGTTTCAGAAAGTGAAATTAATATTTGTGATTTATTAGTAAAAGCAGGTTTTGCATCATCAAGAGGAGAAGCAAAAAGAATGGTTACAGGAAATGGAGTAAAAATTAATTCTGATCCAGTAAAAGACATTACTAAGATGATTGAAATATCAGGAGACGTTGTACTTCAGTTTGGAAAAAATAAATTCAAAAAAATTATAAGAGTATAAAAATTAAAATATAAATATAATAGAATCTAGAGTTTCTAATTTTTGTCAATTAGTAGAAATTCTAGATTCTGTTTTTTTAGTTAAATCTAACATTTTCTATGTGTATAAAACGAATTTTTTTAAAATTATAATCTATTAATGGTTTATTAAAAGAATCGAAAGTGTGTGAAGCAATATAAATATTATTTAATTCAAAATTATTTATATTTACAACAATAGTTGAATGTTGAAATTCATTTCCTGAAAAAGATAGTTGGACTACATCTCCAATTTGAATATTTTCTTTTTCTGTTTCTAATCCAAATGGTCCAACACTTTTATTAGTAGTTAAGAATTTATATAAAAATTCAACTCCACTCCAAGAAGGAGATTTATTATAACCATTTTTATAATACCATCCGTTAATATTGTTAAAGTTCATAACATTGCTACCAGAATAAATGCATTGTGAAATAAAATTTGTGCAATCACCACCAATAGGATCGAAGTTATAGTATGCAGGATTTCTAGAAAAAGCCCACTTTTCTGCATATGAAATAGCTTGGGTTCTATTATATTGTTTAATTTTCATTAATTATAGTGTCCTCCATATAAATAAATTAATATTAATATATCTATATGGAGGAATAGTATTTTTTGTTAAAATAAAAAATACCTAAAAGTAATCTAAAAAGAGACAATAAGTATCATTAAATAAAATATAATAAGATTTATAAGATGAATTTGATAAAGACTAATTAAATATATCATGTTTATTTTTTATATTATTATTAGCATATAAGCTTAATTTATTGTCAGAATCACAAGTTCCTAAAAAGATTTCACTAAAATCGTTAAATCCTTGTTTTCTTATTTGTTTTTGAAGCCATTCTTCAGTATTACCTGTATTTTTGAAATTTTCTTTCATTACTTCGCCATCAAGAATAACGTTATAAATGATTTTTTCTTGTTTTGGTGTAATATTCATATCCTCCGGATTTAGAGGTCTTTTAGTTGAAACAGGAATAATACTGATTTTTCCATTAGCTTCCAATAAGGCGGTTTGTATATCGCTTAAATTAAAAAATCCCATATATCTACATTCCATTAAAAATTCAGATAAATCAAATTTTGCATCTTTAAAATTTCCTTTATAAAGTACGCCGTTATCGTATAATATTTTCGATTCTCCAGATATAACTCTCCTTGATTTTATGGATTTTGAAGTAATTAAAGATATAATAACTGTTGTGATACCATAAACAATAAGGGCAGTTAAAGGTTCTACAAAGTTATCTTCAAGAGATGTAGCCATTTCAGCAGCTATAGAACCAATTGTTATTCCGATAATATAATCAAACATTGTAAGTTGTGAGATTTCTCTATTGCCTGATATTTTTGTTACAATAAATAAAACTAATATAGAACCTAAAGATAGCCCAACAATTTTCAAAATAATCATTTAATAAAAGCCTCCTTGTCAAGTTTTATATTAGTTTGTATAGTTTTTTATTTTTTATACTGTTTAATAATTAATAAAAAGTGTTATTATTTTGCAAGTTCATAAATAGCTTTTGCATAAATTTTACAAGCAAGAATTAATTTATCAATATAAACGAATTCATTTGCTTGATGACACATATCGATGTCACCAGGAAAATTCATTCCAAAAGAAATGCAATTATCAAAAGCTCTTGCATATGTTCCACCACCAATCGCAATTGGCTCTAAATTTGAATTAGTTGCATTGTTATAGATATTGCAAAGTGTTTTTACAAGAGAATTTTCTTTAGGGACATATAAAGGTTCTTGAGTGTTTACTATATTGGTTTTTATAAGATATGAATTTCCTTTTTCTTGTATTTTTTTAGCAATATTTAAAAGAGAAGTGTTTACAGGAACTCTTAAGTTGAGCCCAATCTCAAGATTATTCTCGCAAATTGTAAAATTTCCAACATTTAATGTTAGATTTCCAGATTCGTCAGATATATCAATTCCTAAAGATTTTCCTGAATATTCTGTATTTATATTTTCTTCAAAGAAATTTAAAAGATTACAGTTTGAGCCAAAATAATTGAAAGTCTTATTTAAAATTATAATTAATGGGGAAATTGCATTTTTTCCTAAATCAGGGTGTGCAGCATGTGCCTGAATACCTTCAGATATTAATTCGATTGTATTTTCAGAAGTTTTTCTTATTTTTATATTATAATTAAATTTAGAGATTTCACTTGTTATAAATTGTGTAACTTTTTCTATAGAGTTTTTTGAATTGTCTATTTTTAAATCAACTTTACAATATTTAGGAACTACATTTATAGCATTGTTATTACAATCAATATTATAAATTTGTATAGGAGAATTTGAGTATTTTGTATAATCTTCTTTTAGATAAATTGTTTCAATTCCTTTTTCTGCATAGATACATGGAAAATCTGCATCAGGACTAAAACCAATAGTTGGCCATTCTTCTACTTTTTTATAATGTGAAATGCATTCCCATGATTTTTCTTCATTAAGTCCTAAAATTAAACGTACTCTTGAGTTAATTTTTAAATTACCTTTTACTGCTTTCATTGCATATAAAGCTGCAATTACAGGACCTTTATCATCAATTGAACCACGTCCATAAATTTTTCCATTCTCTATTTTAGCTCTAAAAGGATTTGAATTCCATCCATCTCCACTAGGAACAACATCTAAATGTCCTATTATTCCAACTAATTTTTCACCTTCTCCAAATTCTATATAGCCACAATAATTGTCTATATTTTTGGTTTTAAAACCTAATGACTTCCCGAGTGAAAGTGCGTAATCAAGAGCTTTTTTGGCACCTTCTCCAAATGGCATGGAAGGGTCATTTGTTTCTTCAGAAACACTGGGAATGTTTATTAGAGCACACACTTTATTTATTATTTCATCTTTTGAATTTTCAATGTATTTTTCTAACATAAAATCACCTCGTATTTTTTGAAAATTATATTATAAATAATATTAAAAGGCAATGAATTTTATTTATATTTTTCAATGATTAGTATTTTAAAAGTTTTTAAAAACATATAAATATTTGCTAAATATATGAAGAAAAGTGTAATTTGGCAATTTTTACAAATTGATTTTTTATCATACAGATGCTATAATATAGATAAATAATCTGAAGGGAGATTAACTTTATGAATAGCCAAATACTACGAAAAATACAAATGGATATTCGGGATAATTTTTCACCATGAGGAAGATAAACGTGTTTTCCTAACAAGTCTTGTAAATGAAAATATTGTTTATTTTGGAGATATTGAACAATTGGAGTGTCCTATTGAAGAATTTTCGGCTACTGGGCTTGAACTAATTGGATATTTTCGATTAAGTTTAAAAAATAACCTTTTTTTGATTAAGGACTAGGTGGCTTGGGAATGAACTCTGTATTGTACAGGGTTCATTTCTTTTAATAGAGATACAAGGATATATTTCTTGTATTTTTTGTATAAAAGTGGTAAACTATAAAAAATAAATATTAACTAATTTTGGGTCATAGAGGGAGGAAATATGTTTAAATTACACTCAGAATTTAAGCCAACAGGCGACCAACCACAAGCAATAGAATACCTATCAAAAGGAATAGAAGAAGGTAAGAAATTCCAGACCTTACTTGGCGTTACAGGATCACGGAAAAACTTTTACAATGGCAAATATTATAAATAAAGTGCAAAAACCAACACTAATTTTAGCACACAATAAAACATTAGCAGGACAACTATATTCCGAATTCAAGGAGTTTTTTCCGGAGAACAGGGTTGAATATTTTGTATCTTACTATGATTATTATCAGCCTGAAAGTTATATTCCACAGTCTGACACATATATAGAAAAAGATGCATCAATAAATGATGAAATAGATAAATTAAGACATTCAGCAACTGCATCACTTTTCGAAACAAGAGATGTAATAGTAGTTGCATCAGTTTCATGTATATATGGACTTCGGAGATCCTATTGATTATGAAAATATGATAGTATCTTTAAGACCTGGTATGCAAGTAGATAGAGATAAAGTATTAAAAAAATTAATTAACATGCAATATTCAAGGAATGAGATTGATTTTAAAAGGGGTACATTTAGAGCAAAAGGAGATATTGTAGAAATCTATCCATCAGATCAAAGTGAATCAGCAATACGAGTCGAATTTTGGGGAGATGAGATAGAAAAGGTTTCAGAAATTAATCCTTTAACTGGAAAAACAATAGGATTAAGGGAACATGTAATGGTTTTTCCAAATTCTCATTATGTAACTTCAAAAGATAAAATGGAAAGAGCTATTATTTCTATTGAGGAAGAATTAAAGCAAAGAGTAGAATATTTTAAATCTAAAAATAAATTGATAGAGGCACAAAGAATAGAAGAAAGAACAAACTTTGATATTGAAATGATGAAAGAAACAGGCTTTTGTCAGGGAATAGAAAATTATTCAAGACACATTTCAGGTAGAGAGCCTGGAAGCCCTCCATTTACACTATTTGATTATTTTCCAAAGGACTTTTTACTTTTAATTGATGAATCACATGCAACTATTCCGCAAGTAAGAGCTATGTATAATGGTGATAGAGCGAGAAAAGATTCTTTGGTAAATTATGGATTCAGACTTCCTTCAGCTTATGATAATAGACCATTAACATTTAAAGAATTTGAAGAAAGAATAAATCAAGTGGTATTTGTAAGTGCTACACCAGCAGATTATGAAAAGGAACATTCTAAAGAAAATGTAGTTGAACAAATAATAAGACCAACAGGACTATTAGATCCTAAAATTGAAGTAAAACCGGTTGAAAATCAAGTAGATGATTTAATTGAGCAAATAAGAATTAGAGTAGAAAGAAATGAGAGAGTTTTAGTTACAACATTAACTAAAAAAATGGCAGAAGATTTAAGTTCATATCTTAAGAGTCTTGATATAAAGGTAAATTATATGCATTCAGATATAAAAGCACTTGAGAGAATGGAAATAATAAGAAATCTTCGTTTAGGAGAATTTGATGTATTAGTTGGAATAAACCTTTTAAGAGAGGGACTAGATATTCCAGAAGTTTCATTAGTTGCAATACTTGATGCAGATAAAGAAGGATTTTTACGTTCAGAGCGTTCTTTAATTCAAACAATAGGAAGAGCTGCAAGAAATACAGATGGAACAGTCATTATGTATGGAGATGAATTAACAGATAGTATGGAAAAAGCAATAAAAGAAACAAATCGTAGGAGAGAAATACAGGAAAAATACAATAAAGATAATAATATAATTCCTACAACAATAAAGAAGGATATTAGAGAAACAATAAAAGCAGTGAGAGTAGAAGATATTAATGTTGAATATAAATATGAAAAAGATGAAGATATTGAAGGTATTATTTCAAAATTAACTGAAGAAATGTTAAAATATGCAGCAGATATGGAATTTGAAAAAGCAGCAGAAATTAGAGATAAAATTAAAAAATTGGAGGAGTTACTTTAAAAGAATAAGTGTGTCAAAGTTTGATTTAAAATATATGGTTCAATATATTAGTTTATATAATAAAAGTATATTAAATAAAAATGTAATTTAGAAATTTTCCTAAATTACATTTTCTATTTCTTCCCAAATTCTGTCAGAATAAATCTTCTTTTCTGATGAAAAAGGTAATGTTAATATATCTCCAATAGGGTTGATTTGTTTTTGAAGGTTTTTAGCAGTATCTAGTACTTTTGTTGGAGCAATTTTGTCTGCTTTGTTTGCAAGAATAATACAAGGATGGTTTGATGAAATAATATAATTGTACATTAATTTATCATTTTCTGTAGGATTATGCCTAATATCTATTAAAAATATAATTAAAGATATTTTATTTTCAGTAGAAAGATATTCTTCAATAAAAGTTCCTACTTTTACTTGTTCTTTTTTAGACATTTTACTGTATCCATAACCAGGTAAATCGACAAAATAGAATTCTTCATCAATATTGTAGAAATTAATTTGCCTTGTTTTTCCTGGCTCTGAACTTGTTCTTGCTAAACTTTTTCTATTTATCATAGTATTTATAAAACTTGATTTTCCAACATTTGATTTTCCAACTAACACAATCTGTGGTAAGTCATTTTTAGGATATTGCTTAGGACTAACTGCTGAAATTTCAAATTTTGGGTTTTTGATGATATGTTTTGGTTCCATTTATATTTCCTTTCATTTTTTATATAAATGATGATAACATAATGTAAAGAAAAATTCAAGAAGAAGTTATTAAAAATAATTTTAAATGAAATGTAGTGTTACAATTGATGTGAAACAAAAAAGTATAGAAA
>ULWD01032175.1_pt1 | contig 44557 bp, 28 predicted proteins | sample 1960011 | NCBI WGS metagenome assembly ULWD01 (sample SAMEA4835803, study PRJEB28245) | human gut metagenome | biome: gut microbiome; material: fecal sample | place: Denmark | collected 2008 | reverse complement strand
GCAGCCCCGCCCCGGCCCCGCGCTGATGGACTGGCAGCAGGACGCGCCGCTGATCGCCGCGGGCATCAGCAAGGCCGCGGGGCAGGATGTGCGCACGCTGCCCTACCTGCACTGGTGGAGCTTTCTGGCGTGGTTCGATGCCATCGGCGAGGGGAGCTTTGCGACGGTGGTGGCCATCCGCGATAAGCTGCGCCGCGGCAAGCGGCTGGAAAACTGGGAGCTGGACTATTACCGCACCCACCGCGCCGTGGTGGAGCTGCGGGGCGTGGAGAGCGCCGAGGAACAGGCGGAGAAAAGGCGGCTGCTGGAATTGCTGGGGGGATGAGAAATGCAGGAGATAACCTTTGACGAGCTGTCAACGCTGAAGCAGCCCTCGGCGTCCCTGCGCACGGCGCTGGATAAAATTTCTGCGGCGCTGGGGAGCGTGGGCGACGCCGGGCAGCAGGCGCGCAGCGTTGTGGACGAGCTGCGCGTGTCGCTGCGGGCTGCGGCGGCACAGCGCGTGAAATCGGCCCGCAGTCTGGCAAAATTTGACGAGATCAACCGCCTGTCCGCCCCGGCGGAGGACAAAACAGCGGCGCCGGAAAAGCAGAAAAAGGCCGCCGAGGCCGCGGCGAAGGCCGAGAAGGCCGCAAGATCCACCACCGGCACCGCGGCACGCCGCAGCGGTACAGCGGGCAGCGACCTGAGCGGCCTGACGGCAGTCTGGCAGAGCGTGCTGGAGAGCCTGCGCAGCGCGTGGGCGGATTTCTGGGCGTACCTGCAGGAATTTTTTGCGCCGTTCGCCGCGGCGTGGCAGACGGTTTGGCAGGGGCTTTCCGCGGCGGCAGTCGGCGTATGGGAGCAGCTCTGCGCGGCGCTCTCTACGGTGGTCCAGCCCGCGCTGGCGCTGCTGGACACGGTCTGGCAGGGGCTTTGGGCGGGCATGGAGCAGGCGTGGGCCGCCTACGGCCAGCCGATTATGGACGGCCTTGCGCAGGGGTGGCAGAACGTCGTCGGCATCGTTTCGGCGCTGTGGAGCGAGGTGCTGCAGCCTGTGCTGGTGCAGCTGTTTGACCTGCTGGGTGCGCTCTGGACTGCGCACCTGCAGCCGCTCTGGAACGAGCTGACGGCGTGCCTCGGCGCGGTGACAACGCTGCTGCTGACGCTGTGGAACACCGTGCTGGCACCGTTTGTGCAGTGGCTCATCACGGCGCTGGCCCCCGTGGCCGTGCAGGTGTTTGCGGCGCTGGGCACGGCGGTGACCGGTGCGGCGGGCATCATTGCGGACGGCATCACGATTGCGCTGGCGGTGCTGCGCGGTCTGGCCGACTTTTTGACCGCCGTGCTGCGGGGCGAGTGGGACGCTGCCTGGGCTGCGATGGCCGCGACGGTCTCTACCGTGTGGGGACGCATCGTCTCCATTGTGCAGACGGCGGTCTCCACGGTGCTGGGCGTTGTGCGCAGCATGGTCGCGGCCATTGCGGCGGCCATCAACGGGCTGCTGTCGGCCATCGGACATGCCAAAAGCATGGCGGGCAGTGTGCTGGGCGGCGCGGGCAAGCTGGTCAGCAGCCAAAGTGCGCTGCCCGGGCTGGGCTACGCGGCGTCGGTGCCGGTCCCGGCGCTGGCGCAGGGGGCGGTCATCCCGCCGAACCGGCAGTTTTTGGCGATGCTCGGTGACCAGACAACCGGCACGAACGTGGAAGCGCCGCTGGCGACCATCAAGCAGGCCGTGGCGGAGACGCTGGCCGGCTGGCAGGGCAGCGCGGACGGCCAGCCCATCAACATTTACATCGGCGAGGAGCTGCTGGACAGCGTCATCGCCAACAGCCAGAATCGCCGCGCCCTGCGCAGCGGCGGGAGGTGAAGCGTGGAAATTCTGAACATTGACGGCACGGCGCTGCCCGCGCCGAGTGCGTACAAGGTGCAGCTCTCCGATCTGGACAGCAGCGGCACGGGCCGCACCGAAGACGGCGTTCTTGTGCGGGAGCGGGTGCGCGGCGGCGTGGCAAAGATCAGCGCCGACTGGGCGGCGCTCTCGACGGCGGACTGCGCCAAGGTGCTGAACGCCACAGCCCCGGACAGCATGACCGTGCAGTATTTTTTTGGCGGCGTGCGCACGGCGAAGATGTACGCGGGGGACCGCACCGCTGACCTGAAGGCCGCCCGCGACGGGCAGGCCGTGTGGGAGGTGGCGGTGAATCTGATCGAGTTTTAATGCAGAATTTTGCAGGTGGTAGGGGCCGGACATGTCCGGCCCGCGGCCTTACCGCAACAGGCCGTCTATGGGATGGCTGCGGGCGGGGCATGCCCCGCCCCTACGATGTGAAGGAAACGAGGTGAGTGACAATTTATTCCGTATCGGATGCCTACAAAACCGCGATCCGCGCACGGACGCGGACCGACCGGGTGACGGGCACGCTGACGCTGACAAACGGCACGGTGCTGAATCTGGACGCGGCAGACCTCATGAGCGGGTCGCTGACGCTGGACAACCAGTGCGTCACGGGGGAGGAGCTGGCCTTTGGCTGCGCCTACCTCGGCCAGGCGGCGCTCAACCTGCGCACCGACCTGAGCCGCCATGCGTTTTACGGCGCAAAGCTCGTGCTGCACTACGGCCTGCAGCTGCCCGGCGGGCGGTGGGAGACCGTGCCGCTTGGCGTTTACACGGTGGCCGAGGCCGAGCGGCGCGCGCTGTATGTGAGCATCAAGGCCTATGACAACATTCTGGCCTTGCAGCAAAAATACGATGGTACGACGATGCAGGGCACGGCCTATGCGCTGCTGGGGCAGATCGCGGCGGCCTGCGGGCTGACGCTGGGCCAGACCGAGGCCGAGATCGGCGCGCTGAACCCGAACGCCGCCCTCGTCTGCCAGCTGAGCGGCGCGGACGGCCTGTCTACCTGGCGGGAGTGCGCCGCCGCCGTGGCACAGCTGGTGGGCGGCTTTGCGGCGGCGGACCGCGCGGGGCGGCTGGTGCTGCGCACCTTTGCCGAAAAGCCCTGTGCCGCGCTGACCGCGTCGGCGCGCAGCGAGGCGGCGGTCTCGGACTTTGCCTGCCACTACGCGGCGCTGAGCATCGAGACTGACGACGGCAGCTTTGCCGCGGGCCGCAGCCAGGATACCGGCCTGACGATGCGCATTTCCAACATGACGCTGGCCGAAAAGGGTCTGCCCGCCACACGGCAGCAGATCACCGACAACCTGTTTGCGGTGCTGCAAAGGCTGGACTACGTCCCGGCCACCGTGACGATGCCCGGCGACCCGGCGTTTGAGCCGGGAGACCGCGTGGCGCTGCCGATGGAGGACGGCACTGCGCCCGAGATGCTCGTGACGCATTTCGTCTGGCGCTACCGCGGGCGGCAGACCTTAAAGGGCGTGGGCCGCAACCCTTACTTAGGCGGCACAACGGACGGCGCGACGGAAAAAGCGCTGCGCCGCTTACAGAACAGCGCCGAGAGCAAGCGGATCGTGTATTACAGCTTCACGAACCCGGCGGAGCTGGCGGTGCAGACCGTGGAGACGCCCGCCGTGGCAATTGCCTTTACGGCAGTGGAGGAGACGAGCGCTATGTTCCTGGCGCAGCTGCTGCTGGACGCAGCGCCCGACACCGGCAAGGTACTGACGCTGACCGTGCGGTACTATATAAACGACGTGCCTGTGGAAAATTTTGCGCCGCAGCAGCGGCTGGAGACGGGCGCGCACACGCTGGCGCTGTTCTACCCGTTTGCGTCGGTGGAGGCCGGGACGGTCACGCGGCTGTCGGTGCGGCTGGTCTGCGCGGGCGGCACGGTGAAGATCGCGCCCTACGGCATCAAGGCCACCGTGACCGGGCAGGGCATGGCAAGCGAGACGCCGTGGGATGGCACGCTGGAATGTGAGGAGACACTGCTGCCGATTGCAATAAAAGCACGCAGCATCAATGTATAAAACGAAGGGAGCGGATGCAATGACCCTGCACGGTCATACGCGCATTGAACTGACCGATGTGCACACCGGCGCGGTGGAGGTGGTGGAGAGCGATAATCTGATCACCAACGCAGTGTCGGATATTTTTAACGGCTACGGCGGCAGCCTGAACAAGGCCATGCTGCTGTGGCGCGGCGACCAGGGGTACACGAATGCCCCGAAGGATCTGGTGACGATGTTTTACGGCGGCCTGCTGCTGTACGACACGCCGCTGGGCAGCGACCCGGCCACAGTGTTTGCCCCGGCGGGCGCGGGCGTTGTGGGCACGGCGATGGCCGGGCAGGTCAACGCGACCAAAAACACGGTGCGCGGCAGCGCCAACCTGACCGAGACAAAGATCGATCCGTGGAGCGGCGTCGTGACCTACGTCTATGAGTTTGCGACGAGCCAGGCCAACGGCGTCATCGGCTCGGTCTGCCTGACCCACCCGATGGGTGCGTACTACTCCGAGATGATCGACGCGCCGGACGCGGCTGCCTGCAACGCGGACCGGCTCGGCTTTGGCGGGGCGCTGGGCGGTGACCAGCTGCTGACGGGCCTTTTGGCCAAAACGACCTACCCCACCGACGAGAAGGGCGTGCTGCTCTACGCCGACCCCGAGGCGGACGAGGCCGTGGCCGGGTATCTGAACGCCGACGAGGGCGTGCTGGAGCTGCGGCATCATGCGCTGGGCTTGAAAACGCTGGACCTGTTCCGCCGCGACCCCACCGGCCTGTGGGACAGTCTGCGGAGCACCGACACGCTGGATGTGGCGGACTTTTTGCAGGTGGATTCCTCCGCCGGGGAGGACTACTGCCGCATCTGCTTTGACGCGGAGGCGGATAAAATCTATCTGGTGTCTGCGCCGGAGGTTGACTACATTGACGCAACGGACGTTGTAAAAATACGTGAGTACGACAGAAAAACGCTGGCGGCAAAGGACTACACCGTGCCGAACAACACCGGCGTTGATCTGCAGTCCTTCATCAGTGAGAACCGCGGCACGCCGCTGAACGGCACGGTCTACGGCGGCAGCCTTTACATGGTCGAGGACCAGGCTGAGCAGATCTATCGCTTTCCGCTGGCTGACCCCACCGATGTGCAGGCCGTGACGATGCACGGCGACGACATGGCGTACCTGTCCGACGCCCACGACGGGCGGCTGTACTGCTACTACCGCACCCGCGCCGTGGTGCTGAACACTGGGAAGAACGAGCTGTTCTCCTGCGAGGCGGCGGGTTACGACAACACGACGTCGGGCTTTTCCACAACAGCGCCGGTGCTGGGCGAGCCGCTGACGCCGCTGCGCCGCTACTACGGCGACAGCCGCATCCGTACCGAGCGTGTGCTGCGGGCAAACTATCTGGCGACGATCAACGACCTGCCGAAGTCGGTGGAAAAGACCGCCGACAAGACGATGAAGGTCATCTACACTCTGCGCAGAGGAGGCTGAGGATGCAGCAGACAGGAATTTTTGCAGGCCGCACCGAGGTGCGCTGCCCCTACGCCCGCTGGGGCTGGACCCGCGGCGGGGGCAAGGTCTGGCACGGCGGGCTTGACCTGGCCGGGCTGGACGACGCGACGATCCGAATGCCCTACTATAAAGGCAAGCGCATCACGGGCCGCGTGACCCGGGCGCGTATCGTCACGGACAGGCGCGACAAGACCTGGGAGTGGGGCTATTATGTCTGTGTTCAGCTGGACCGCGGGCAGACACCCGACGCCGTGAATTTTTTGTATTTTGCCCACTGTGCGTCGCTTCTGGTCAAAGCCGGGCAGCGCGTGGCGAGCGGGGACGCGCTGGCTGTCATGGGCAATACCGGCAATGCGGCGCTGGCCGACCCGCCGTACAGGCACTGCCACCTGGAGGTGCGCGCCGCAGCGGGCGGCGTCGGGCTGGACCCGACGGTGTATGCGGGGTGCGAGAACGCTGTCGGCGTGTACGGCGCGGCGGGACGGATGCAGGTCATCACGGTGGGGCCGGTCACCCAGGGCGATGCGGACGCGGTTTTGGAAGTCTGCCGGGCCCGCGGGCTGGTGGATGCCGGACTGTACAGAAGTGAATGGAGGGATGCTTAATGGAGAAACGAAATCTGTTTGTCAGCGGCAAGGCCGTTGTGGCGGCGGTGTGCGGGGCGTTCACGGCAGCGTTCGGCTGGCTGGGCTGGCTTGTTGTGGCGTGGGCCGCCTGCATGGCGCTGGACTGGGTCAGCGGCAGCGCCGCCGCGGCCAGCAGGGGCGCGTGGTCGAGCGCCGCCGCCCGGGCCGGCATCTGGCACAAGGCCGGGATGGTGGTCGTTGTGCTGGTGTGCGCCCTGACCGACGCCGTGCTGGCGGTGGCCGTTGCCAACCTGCCCGGGCTGGGCCTTGAGGTGAACGGCGTGGTGCTGCCGGTGGTGCTGGTGTGGTATATTTTTACCGAGCTTGGTTCCATTGCCGAGAACGCCGCCGCCATGGGCGCACCCGTGCCCGGGTGGCTGGTAAGGATTTTGGCGCAGGGGAAGGAAGGGGCGAAAAAGTGAGGTGCGCGGCGGCGATGGCCGGAGGGGCTTTGCCCGTGAATGGGCGGCAGCTTTGCCTTCCCCAAAGTGGGGGAAGGTGGCCCCGCAGGGCCGGATGAGGGATGAGCTTGCGAAAAGCAGAGCGCGAACGGGGAATCACCGCAGGGCTGCCCCTCATCCGCCCTCGGGCGGGGCCTCGGGCACCTTCCCCCAAGGGGGAAGGCTGACAACGTGAACCTGCGAGTCGGTAAAAAAGAAGGGGTATCTGTCGCATGAACGGCAGATACCCTTTTTTATTTTGCTTACAGGTAATTTTTCAGGTCGCTCTTGTTCGTGGCGCAGCGCTCGGCGGCCTCGCGGGTGATGCGGCCTGTGCTGACAAGGCGGGCCAGGTCGGCGTTCAGGCTGTGCATACCAAGGGCCGCCCCGGATTGCAGGATGCTCGGGATCTGGTAGCACTTGCCCTCGCGGATCAGGTTTGCGACGGCGTCGGTGCCCACCAGAATCTCCGTGGCGGCGCAGCGGCCCTTGCCGACGGCCAGCGGCAGCAGCTGCTGGGTGATGACGCCGCGCAGCACGGCGGCCAGCTGGCCGCGGATCTGGTTCTGCGCACCGGCAGGGCAGACGTCGATGATGCGGTCAATCGTCTGCGCCGCGCCGATGGTGTGCAGCGTGCTCATGACAAGGTGTCCGGTCTCGGCAGCCGTGACGGCAGCGGAAATCGTCTCATAGTCGCGCATCTCGCCGACGAGGATGACGTCGGGGTCCTCACGCAGGGCGCTGCGCAGCGCCGAAGCAAAGCTGCGCACATCGGCGCCGACCTCGCGCTGGTGGATCAGCGAGCAGCGGCCCTGATAGACGTACTCGATGGGGTCCTCAATCGTGATGATGTGGTCGCTGCGCGTCTTATTGATGTGGTCGATCATGGCGGCCAGCGTGGTGGATTTGCCGCTGCCCGTGGGGCCGGTGACCAGGATCAGGCCGCGCGGTTCGTCGGCCAGCTTTGTCAGAACGGGCGGCATGGCCAGCTCCTCCAAGGTCGGGATGGAGTCGTTCAGCAGGCGCAGTGTGGCCGCGGCTCTGCCCTGCTGGTAAAAGACGTTCACACGGCTGCGGGTACCGTCGGGCGCGACAAGCGCAAAGTCTGCGTCGATGCGCTCAGATGTGATGGCCTCGCGGTGGGACTCGTCCATCAGGCTCAAAATCAGTGAGCGCGTCTCTGCCGCCGAAAGCTGGACCGGTGCCTCCGCCAGATGCCCGTCGATGCGGAACATCAGCGGCAGCCCCTCGGAGATATGAATATCGCTGGCCTTGCTGTTCCGCGCCAGCGCGGTGAGCTCATGGATCTGCATGGCAGTTACTCCTCCCGTCACTCCTCATAGAACGTGATCTTCAGCAGCTCCTCGGGGGTGGTTTCGCCCTCGCGGACGAGCTGCAGGGCGGCCTCGCGCAGGCTCGTCATGCCCTGGCTGCGGCGGGCGGCCTCGGTCAGCTGCGCCTGCGTTGCCCCGGCAGAAATCAGTTCGCGCAGCTCACGGTTGATGATGACCAGCTCGTGGATGGCGATACGCCCGCGGTAGCCCGTGCCGTTGCACTGGGTACAGCCCGTGCCGCGGCGCACAAACGGGATGTCAGGCCCTAAATAGGTGCGCTCCTCCGCCGTGACCGGCATCTGCTTGGCGCAGTGCGGGCAGACGCGGCGCATCAGACGCTGAGCCACGAGGCCCGCGACGGAGTTTGCGATCATGTACCGCTCGACACCCATATCCTCCAAACGGACAATGGACGACAGCGCGTCGTTTGTGTGCAGCGTTGAGAAAACCATGTGGCCCGTGATGGCCGCACGCACCGAGATGGACGCTGTCTCGGCGTCGCGCGTCTCGCCGACCATGATGACGTCGGGGTCCTGGCGCAGCAGGGCGCGCAGACCGCTCTCAAACGTCAGGCCGGCAATGTTGTTAACCTGCGTCTGGTTGATGCGGGCCAGGTTGCGCTCCACGGGGTCCTCGATCGTCGAGACGTTGACCTGCCGCTCGGCAATCGTCTGCAGTACCATGTACAGCGTCGTCGTTTTGCCGGAGCCTGTCGGTCCGGTCAGGTAGACGATGCCGTTCGGGCGGTTCAGCAGCGGCAGAAAGCGCTTGTAGGTCTCGTCGTTCATGCCGAAATGGCTGGCATTTTTGATGTAGGTGTTGCTGGACAGAATACGCAGAACGGCCTTCTCGCCAAAGACCGTCGGCAGGATCGAAACACGGACGTTGACGTCGGGGCCGGTCTCGAGGCGTGCGCGGAAGTGGCCGTCCTGCGGGATGCGGTGCTCGGCAATGTCAAGGTTCGACATGATTTTGATACGCGCGATCAGCGGCTGGTGCAAAGCACGCTGCAGCGTCACATAGTCAATAATGACGCCGTCGATGCGCATACGGACCTTCGTCTCGCCCTCGAACGGCTCGATGTGAATATCCGACGCTGTCGTCGTGACGGCACGCTGCACGAGGCTGTTCAGCAGACGGATGATGGGCGCGTCGAGGTCGCCGCCCTCGGCAGTCATGTCGATGGCCAGATCCTCGGTCTGGGCGGCGGCCATGTCGCTGTCGTTGGCGGTGCGGGCCGCCTTGCGGGCGCTGACCTCGGCGTAATAGTAGCGGATGGCGCGGCGCAGCGGCTCCAGCTCGGCCAGCACGATCTCCGGTTCGAGGCCGGTCAGCTGGCGGATGTCCTCAAGGGCGTAGTAGTTCAGCGGGTCGTTGGCGGCAATCGTCAGCGCGCGCGGACTCTGCGCAATCGGCAGCATATCGTACTTCTGCGCAAGCTCCTGCGGGACCTTTTCAACGGCGGTCACATCGACGTTGGTGTGCTCGATGTCGATCATTGTAAGCTGGAGGCGCTGGGCCAGTGCCTCCAGGACCTGACGCTCATTGACGTAGCCAAGCTCCTGCAAAGCCTGGCCGACGCGCAGGTCGCGGTGCTCTTTCTGGTAGGCAAGGGCGGTGTTCAGCTGGTCGGGCGTGATATAGCCGAACTCGATCAGAACGTCGCCGAGGCGGATGTTTTTCACGGCTGTACGCCTCCTTTGTCACAGAGGATCACGTTCAGGGATACATTGAACGCCGTGGCCGTCACGGCGCTGCCGTCGGTGTCAGCGAAGCTGCGGGTATCAATGGAGAAGGATACAAGCTGTACGGACGGGTAGTTCGCGGCCATGTCGTCCAGCATCGAAAGAAAATCACTGTCCTCGCCCGTGCAGCAGAAGCTGATCGCCACGCTGCGGTAATAGCCCGGCTGGTCATAGTCCAGGATGAGGTCGGAGGCTAAGATCTGCTGCAAAATGGCGTTGCCCTGGGCCGTCGTGTCGGCGGTGTCAGCGGTGATGCTCTCGTCGTCACTGTCGTCGTCACCGGCAAAGACGGACGCGGCTGCGCTGGGGGCAGCGCTCTGTCCGGCGTTCTCACTGGCGGTATAATAGGTAAGGCTCTGGGTCACGGGCTCGCCGATGGTCAGCGAGTCGGGCTGTAAATTGTGGTTCAGCTCCAGGCTTGTCACCAGCGTGTCCAGCTCGTCACTGCTCAGCAGGCTGTAGTAGCTGGCGTTGGCGGTCTGCAGTTCGCCCCAGTTGTTGTTTTTTTCGGCGGCGTAGGTGCCGGCCAGCATGATCGCATCCTGCATGGAGGTCTGGGCGTCCTGCGCCTCGCGCAGATCGGCGTCGGCCTGCTGGTGGTTCTCAATGCCCGGAATCAGCAGGAACCGGACAAAAAGCACAACGAACGCCAGCATCAGAACGACGTACAGCAGAATTTTATCGCGCTTTGTCATTGGTGCAATTTCCATAGCGCCCTCCTTTACTGCTGCGGCGCTGCCAGCACACAGCGCAGATCGATGGAATAGCCGTCGTCATCGGCCTTGTAGCCGGTGTAGCTGACGGTGGAAAACACCCCGCAGTTCTGCAGGGAACGGATGTAGGCCGGAATGTCGATGACCTGAGAGGAGTTCGCGTTAAAGAGCAGCTCGCCCGTCGATGCGTTGTAGTCGGTGAACTGGATCGTGATGCCGGACCCGCCGGCAGCCTCGACCCGGTGCAGCAGACTGCTGGTCACGTCTGGGTAGCTGTTCAGCAGCGCGGTCATCCCGTCGGAATAGTCGGTCAGCGAGCGGAACTGCGCCGCAGACTCGGAATCCTGCGTTGCGGCGCGGTATGGCTCGGTATTGTCGCTGCACCAGTTCAGGATGTCCTCCCGCTGGCTTTTCAGCATTGAGGTGTGCAGCGTCAGCACACCCCAGCCCAGCATGGAGACAGCCACGACAGCAAGGCCGGGCACCAGCGTCCGCAGGCCCTGGCTGCGGGACTCCGATTTGGCCGCACCGGCGGCCTTCTGCCAGCGCAGATAAAAGTTGTTCTGTTTCATAGCCATAATGATAAGCCCCCGGGGCAAGTATTTGCAGGTAAAAATCAGCGTGCGATCAGGTTGCCCGCCGCGTAAAGCACATCGGCCAGCGCGGTGCCGGACGGCAGCCTGACGGTGGGTGAATCCGGGAAGCGGTCCACCTGCAGGCCCAGTGCCTCACAGCCCGGGCGGCAGACCGCAAGGTCGTCCGCCGTGGAGCCGGCAAAGCAGACCGTCTCAATGCGGTGCTCGCTCTTGCTGGTCGTGTGGAACTGGATCAGGCCCGAGAGCTTCTGCGCGATCTCGGTGCCGGACTCCGCCGAGCCGCGCGGGTTGAACAGGCGGCTGCGGGTCGAGTAGGTGTACTGCCCCTGCACAAACAGGCAGGCAGAGATCGTGTCACCGTCAAATTGCAGCAGCACGAAGGTTTTCTGCTGCAAATCGGGGATCGTGCGCACGGCCTTGATCGGCGCGGCCAGCCCTAAGTCGATGCTGTACAGCTTGAAGCCGACGGCCTTGGCCAGCGCGTCGTACCCGGCAATGACGCTCTGCTCCACGCGGGTGGCCAGCACGGTATCCACGCGGGTCCTGGCATCGCGGGAGAGCAGCATGTAGTCGTCCAGCGGAGCCTTGACCTCGGCGCCGCCGCTGGCAAGCTCATGGGAGAGCACGGCCATCCGCTTTTTCTCGCTCATGGCGGGCAGCGACAGGATGCGGTGCATGAACTGGCTGCCGCCTGCAATCAGCGCCACACGGTTCATCGGCAGCTTGTTGGCGGTGAAAAACTCCTTGAGCGCGGCGGTCAGATCCGCCTCGTTTGTGATGACGCCGTTGATCAGGCAGCCCTCGGGCAGCTCGGTCTGGGCGGCGGCGACAACGCGCGCCCCGCTGCCCGTGGGCGTGCCGACGGCGGCATACACCGTGCGGCTGCACAGATATAAAGAGGTAAGAAGTGCCATGGTGGGCCTCCCGCAATAGAATTTAAATCGCGCCGCTCGACGCGCCGATGGTGCCGTAGGACTGGTAGATGGGCACGATGACCGCGGCCACGACGCCGCCGACCACGAGACCCATAACAACGATCATAACGGGCTCCAGCAGCGTGACAAGGCGCTTGGTCGCCATCTCGGCCTCGTAGTCGAGTGTCTCGCTGATGGTCGCCAGCAGGCTGTCCAGCTTGCCGGTCTCCTCGCCGACAGCGACGGAGGAGGAGAGCTTCACTTCAAAACCGTCGATGCCCGCAATCGCCTCCGACAGGCTGTGGCCTGCGCGGATGCTGTCCAGCGCGTCACCGAACTGGCTCTCGATCCAACGGTTGCCGATGGCGTCGCGCGCCGCGGCCAGGGTCGTGATGATGGGCACGCCGCTGCCGTACAGGTTGGACAGCGTGCTGGCAAAGCGCGCCGTGCAGATCTTGCGGTTCAGCACGCCGACCACCGGCGCGTGCAGGATGAAGCGGTCCCACTGGCGGCGGACCTTCGGCTGTGCCAGCAGGAGCTTGCCGCCAAAGACGATGAGCGCCGCCACGACGAGCAGCACCGGCCAGTTGGCACCGACAAAGTCGCTGACGTCAAACAGCAGCTGGGTCAGGAACGGCAGGGTCTCCATCTGGTCAAACATCGGTTTGAACTGCGGCAGAACAAAGGTCATCAAAATCGCAATAACGCCGACGATCAGCACGGACAGGATAATGGGGTACATCATGCTGTTGCCGACCTGCTGGTTCATCTTGTGCTCGCGCTCATAGTAGGTCGCCATGCGGGCGCAGGCGTGGTCGATGCTGCCGGTGCCCTCGGCGCTGCGGATCATGGCCAGCAGCAGGGTGGGGAACGCGGGTGCGCAGGACTCCATCGCATCGGACAGCGGCACGCCCTTGCGCAGCTCGCTCAGGATGGCCTCGTACAGGGCCTTCTGGCGGGCGTCGATGGTGCGCTCGTCTGCCATGATGCGGAACGCACGCACCAGCGGCACACCGGCGGTCAGCAGGGTGCCCAGGTTGCGGCAGAAATCCGCCAGCACGGCGGTTTTCAGCGGGCGGAACGTCGCGTGGGCCTTCTGGGCCTCCTGCGCGTCGGTCATGTACAGGCCGTCATTGCGCAGCTTGGCGTAGAGCGCCTCCTCGCTGGGGGCCTCAAGCAGTCCGCGGACGGTCTTGCCCTTCTCATTGGTGGCAGTATAACGAAAACGTGGCATGAGGGAGATTCCTCCGAAAAATATTAAATCGTAAACGACAGGCAGCGGTAAGGTTCACTCCCCCACCGCCTGCGGGCGGAGCCCCCTCGCAGAGGGGGCCAAGGCGCCTTGCCTCCCTCTGCGAGGGAGGTGGCGCGAAGCGCCGGAGGGAGAGAACCCCGCGACGGATGCCGATTTTGCATTGGCAGGAGGGCACAGTCACAAAAACGCGCAGTACCATTCCAAAACAGGCCCGCCAAACAGCATCGCGATCACGATGCCCGCACACAGAAACGGGCCGAAGGCGAAGTGGTCCTTCTTCCCTGCCTTTTTGGCGGCCAACAGGTATATGCCGTATATACCGCCAAAAACAATGCCGAAAAACATCGCCAGCAGCGTATTCTGCCAGCCCAGGAACAGCCCGGCGGCTGCCATCAGCTTGATGTCGCCGCCGCCGAACGCGCCGTCGATGACAAGGCAGAGCAGAAACATCGGCACACTGACGCAGAGCGCACCGATGACGTGCGGCAGCCAGTCGGCAGGGGAGAGCAGTACGCTCACCGCGCCGCAGACCGCCAGCGCCAGATTCAACCGGTCCGGGATGGTCTGCGTCTCGGCATCAATGAGCGAAACGCTCAGCAAGATCCCGCAGACCGCCATCGCCAGCAGCGCGGCCCAGCTCATGCCGAACAGCCCGCCCGGCAGGGCGTAGGCAGCGCCGTACCGCCAAGTGCAGCCCAGCGCCAGCACGCCGCCCAGAAGCTCCACCAGCAGGTACCGCGCCGGAATGTGCGCACCGCAGTGGCGGCACCGCCCGCGCAAGAATAACCAGCTGAACACAGGCACTAAGTCCGGCGCACCCAGCGTGTGGCCGCACTGCGGGCATATGCTGCGGCCCTTCAGCGGGTCCATGCCCCGCGGCAGCCGCCACGCGACGACGTTCATAAAGCTGAACAGCGCCGCGCCCAGCAGAAAACGAATGAGTCCCAGCAGAAGCTCAAGCAGCAGCATGGCCCACCCCCGCACCGTATTGCAGCCGGTCCTCCGCGCGGAAAACGCGGTAACCGCCGTCGGCATCATAGATGGCGTACATGCCGTTCTCCTGATACAGGAGCCGCTGCACGGTGTAGCCGTTCGGGTCGATCTGCAAAAGCGTCACTGTGCCGGGCAGTGAGCCCAGCGTGCGGATTTCCTCGGCAATGCCGTCCGCAAAGCCGTCCGCGCTTGTCTGGTCGGCGAACGTCTGCCCGGCGGAGTAGCACTGGGCAGACACGGCACTGGCCGCCAGCCGCGCAGCCTTGACCTGAGCCAGGGCCTCCCGCGCACGGGCCTGATAGCGCAGCTCCGCCGCGCCGGTCACAATAGTATACAGGACAGCGCCCAGCGCCAGCAGTACGGCGAGCTTTTCCGCAAACGCAGCTTTGGCCCAGCGTTCCCCGGTATGGCGCAGCCATGCGCCCAGTCGTGCTGCCAGCATTGTTACACATCCTCTACCATATAATAACACGCTATTCAGTATACCGTGCCGGGCCTGTATTTGCAAGGAATTTCGCGAAAAAAACGCTGCTTTTTGTTCAAAGCTAACGGAAATTATGGCGAAATCGTGCACAACCTGCCGCTGACCCACTATATTTGGTGTAAATTTGCTGAAATCTCGCGGACTTTGTTGCGAAAACGTCACATTCCGAGTATAATGACAATATATATAATGTGATATTGTGTCTAATTGTAACCTTTCACCGGAGAAACGACGGGAGCATCTATGGTGCAGTACAATAAAAATATAAAAAACAATAAGAAAGGCTTTACGCTGGTGGAGCTGATGGTCGTTCTGGCTATCACGGCCATTCTGGCGGCGCTGGTCGGCGGCGGGCTGATCGCCTACACGCGGTTGGCCCGGTTTGAAAAGAACGAGGCCAACGCCCGCACGCTGTTTCAGACGGCGCAGATCTCCCTGACCCGGATGGAGACGGCGGGTGAGCTGGATGCGTTCCGCCGGCAGGTCATGGAGGAGGGCGACACGGGCGACCACTTCCAGAACGACGTCACCGTGACCGACGCGGGCGGCAAACCCCTTGTGAGCCGCACCAAGACCGAACTGAACCAGAACGTGGCCGCGCTCTACTATGACCGCACGGGCGCTGCCGCGGGCAACCATAACGCGCTGGTGGAGCGGCTGCTGGGCGATTACATCTACGACGCCTCGCTGCTGAATGCCTCGATCTGTGTCGAGATCGACGTGCAGAGCGGGCAGGTCTACTCGGTCTTTTACGATACCAAATCCGATAAGCTCCGCTTCAATCAGGACGGTGCTACGAATATTTATGACCGCAGCTATGACCACCGCCGCAATGACAGCCTTGTCGGCTACTACTCTGCCGAGGACCGCGTCAACGTTGTGCAGCTGGTGCAGACGAAGCTGAAGGTCAAGAATCCCCGCCTGACGAACGGCGAGACGCTGACCCTGAGCTGGAGCGGCAACTCCAGCCTCGGCGATCTGGACACCTCCTACACGGCCACGGCCTACGACAAAAACAAGGATAACCCGCTGTTTACCATCACGATCAAGCGCGACACCGCGGGCGCGGCGGATGATAACAAGCAGGTCATCACAGAGATGCCTGTTGTTATCTACCAATACGACGCCGCGGGCCAGCAGACCGGCACCGAGGAGAAGAAACTCTACTTCCCGCTAAGCTACAACAAGGGCAGCTTTGTGCTGACGCTGGACGCCATGGCGGACGCCGCGCTGCTGCGCGCGTGTGAGAACAGCGCTGACGTTGCCGCCACGAGCCTGTACAGCATCACCCGCCTGCTGAACGACCCGCAGGACATCTACATTGCCATGCGCGCCGAGCCGCGGGAAAACTACAGCGACACCTACACAGCCAGCAGCGAGGTGTGGACTCCTACCGATGAAAACACCCTGCTGGCCAAGGGCGGCACGGCGGTCACGGCTGACCTGAAATATTTCCGCCATCTGTACAACCTGCGCTGGTCTGCGGATTGGAAGATTGCCGACAAGGGCACCTACACGCTGACCCCCCAGGCCAGCAACAGCACCGGCCTGAACTGGACGGGCGGCGGCGTTACGGTCTACTGCGCCGCGGGCGCATGGCCTCCTGCGGCCAAGGTGCCGTCCCTCAATGACCCTGTCGCCTGGCCGACGATCCCGGAGCTGGGTGAAAAAATCGAACTTACGAGCAAAACAACGGGCCTTGCCAACAACAAGACGACCCGTGTGCCCATCCTCAATCTGCAATTGAGCAGCAAGTCCGTTGCAAAAACCGGCAAGGCAGAGAAGGACGAGCTGGCCGACCACTATGTCGGCCTTATCGGCGAGAACAAGGGCAAAATTTCTTACATCACACTGCGCGACCCGGACATTCAGGTCAACGTCAAGACCGAGACCGTCGCCGCCGGTGCGCTGCCGAACGAAAAACAGCTCAAGCTGACCGCAACCCAATTCGTCACGGCGCTGGAGGAGGACGACGAGAACTGGCGCGATGTGCGCGCCGTCGGCGCACTCTGCGGCGTCAACACCGGCACGCTGGAAAACTGCGCCCTGACCCGCGGCACGAACTCCTCGACGAGTGCGCTGGTGGCCGCGGCGCTGGCGTTTGACAACACTACCACCGCAACGGATCGCAAAGCGCAGACGCTGGACGCTGGCGGCAACAGATATACCTATTATACAGACGAGCCGCGCGGCATTGGCGGTCTCGTCGGCGTTGCCATACCCAAAGCCGATTCCGTCATGCAGGATCTGACCGTTGCGTCGGACGTGACGGTAGCGGGTCTGCTTGTGGACGAGAACACGAAAAACGTTACAGATATAGCGGCAGACCAGCAGGACGAGAAGGCCCGCTACGCTGCCGCGGCAGCCGAGCCGGGTGAAAAGAACTCCCTCTGGCGCAGCGTCGGCGTGGGCGGCGTGTTCGGCACGGTGGACGCGGCCCAGATGAAAACGAACGGTGATACGAACATCGTCAACAACGGCTTTGTGACCGGCAACGGCTTTACGGGCGGCATCGTCGGCAACCTGTTTACGAAAGACACAGGTACCGGTGCCCCGAGCCTGACGGGCCTGAGGAACAACGGCACGGTCAGCGCGGGCGCCAACTATAAGGGCGATACCGCGGGCGATGCGCGCAGCCTGGTGCTGGGGCAGTTCTTCGGCGGCATTGCGGGCTACGGCAGGGGCGTGACCCTGCAAGGCTGCGAAAGCGTGACCCGCAGCGACCTGACCGAGACCCAGCTCAAGGAGCAGGTCAAGGCGGGCTTTGACAAAAAAACCGGCACATTGACCGACGCCAGCCCCCTCAAGGGTGATTTCGTCGGCGGCCTTGTCGGCTACGGCAAGGATATTATGCTGGACAACTGCAAGACCGGCAAGGGCTACGTGCTCGGCAGCCGGTTTGTGGGCGGTCTGGCCGGTGGCTTTACCGGCAGCGGCGTACAACAGAACGATAAGAACAGCAGTGACGTCTTTGGCAACCGCTACGTCGGCGGCATCGTGTCGGTCAACGGCAGCAACAGCATAATCAACGGCATGACCAATACGGGTCTGGTCGCGGCCTTTGGAAAGAACGCGGCCTACGTCGGCGGCATCGTCGGCGTCAATGATGCCGACTGGGGCGGCAGTCAAGACCCGAATGCCAAAGCCACCGTGCAGAACTGCGCCAACCGTATGTCCGGCGACAACGCCACCGACACCCGCCGCATCAACCTGTTAAAGGAGCTGAGCAGCCCCGCGGGCAGCTCCGCGGGCGGCTGCGCCGACTACGTCGGCGGCATCGCGGGCTGCAACGGCAAAAACGGCGTTGTGACGTGGGATGCAAGCACCCCGACGCTGGGTGCCATCCTGTACGGCAACAACTACGTGGGCGGCGTGGCCGGTTATAACGATGTAAATGCGACGATCTCCAACACCTCCGGCCAGGACCTGACCATCAGCGGCCAGATCGTGGCGGCGGGCAAGGCTGTCGGCGGCATGATCGGCCTGAACTGCGCCTCCACGCTGCCCTCCGCCACTGTGAAGGTCAGCCGCGTGGCAGGTCAGCAGCTTGTCGGCGGCGTCATCGGCGCCAACCTGCCGGTGGGCGGCTTCACCGTGGCGGGCGGCGCGTTTAACACAGATGTGGCCTCGGGTCGTGTCGAGGCCGACGCCGTCGCGGGCGGCATCATCGGCTACAACCGTCTGCTGGCGGCCAAGCCCACAGGCGGCACGCTGGAGGCGCTGCTGCCGACGATTAACGAGAGCACCGGCGTGCTGACCGACAGCACCGACGCGAATACGGCGGGCGGCGAGGTCACCCTTGCCAACTTCCAGAACAAGCTCAACCTGCAGGCCGACATCTACGTCGGCGGCATCGTCGGCGCAAACGACGCCAAAACGAAGCTGACGATTCGAAATGCAACCAACGGCGCAACGCAGAACGCCCTGTCCGTCGGTGGCCTGAACCCGTCCAACAACGGCGCGTTTAAAGGCGGCGTTTTGTTGAGCGAACTGGCTGATGGCCGCTATAATTTCGACAACGCGCGCGGCGCGCTGGCGGGCGGTATCATCGGCTATGCCACACCCAACACGAAGCTGGAAGACTGCACAAACTACGGCACAGTGGCTCACAAGTGCGCCGCGGGCGGCTTTGCGGGCTGGAACGAGGGCACGATCACCGGCGGCAGCATGGCGGCGTCCCTCGGCAACCGTGAAACCGGGTATGCCTATCTGGGCGGCGTTGCGGGCGTCAACGGCGGTCTTATTCAGTCTGCCTACCCGGCGCAGGGCTGCGCCGTGCGCGGCGACAGCTATGTCGGCGGCATTGCGGGCGTCAACCTGGGCGGTGACGTTGCGGCAAGCAAGGGCCTCATCATCTGCACAGAGAACAACAGCACTGGCACGGTGGAGGCCAACCAGTATGCGGGCGGCGTGGCCGGTGCCAACGTCGGCAATATCTCGCTGTCCGGCCAGCTGCAAAGCAGTGTCACCGCCGCCGATTATGCGGGCGGCGTGGCCGGTATCAATACGACGTATAACGCCTATAGGGGCAGCATTTACGGCGCTGACAACGCCAACGGCGCGGTCCTGGGCAGCGTCACTGCCGCCAACTACGCGGGCGGTGTGGCCGGTACGAACCGTGCCGAAATCACCCGTGTGGATAACTACGCCTCGGTGCGCGCCAGCACAAAATATGCGGGCGGTATTGCGGGCGTGAACGACGCGGGCGGCAAAATCAGCGCCTGCGTCCATGCCCAGAATCAGGTCTACGCCACCAACGGCGAGGCGGGCGGCATCGCGGGCAATAATAATAAAGACGCGCTGATTGAGAATGTGCAGGTCAAGGCCGACGTCACCGCGGCCAACGGCACGGCGGGCGGCGTCACGGCCACGAACTTCGGCATCATCGGCCAAGACAGCGAGCTGGAAAGCAGCAGCAGCGTAAGCAACTGCACGATCACCGGCACGTCGGAGAGCATCGGCGCTGTTGCGGCGTACAACGGCAAGAACGCGACCATCCGCAACGTGAAGCTGGCGGCAGACGCCAACGTGCGGTTCAGCACCCCGGCAATCACCATCGGCGGCCTTGCGGGCATGAACGAGGGCACCGTCACCGGCTGTCAGGTCGAAAACGGCGCGCTGGCGCTGGACGCCGGTCTGCGCGCGGGCACCAACACCGTCACGCTGGGCGGCGCGGTGGGCCGCACCACGGCAGACGGCAAGGTCAGCAGCACCGACGTTCTGCTGGACCTTACACAAAATCTTGATAAATATACAAATTTGGGCGGCGTCGCAGGCAAGAACGACGGTACCCTGGATCAGTGTACCTATTCCGGCACGATGGGCGACAACGCGGACACGGACGGCCTTGTCTCCGTCGGTGCGCGCAGCACCGGCAGCACGGTGGGCGGCATTGCCGGTCTGAACAACCGCAAAATCAACGGCTGTGAGGTCAAATACATCAAACTGCAGGTCAGCGGTATCAGCAACATCACCACGACCCAGACCGCAGACGAAAAGCTCGCCAGTGCCAGCCATGTGGGCGGCATTGCGGGCCGCAACAATGCCGAAATCGTCAACAGCTATGTCGCCACCGAGCGCAGCGGCGGCGCGGGCAGCATCATCACGGCGCGTTACGGCTTTGTGGGCGGCGTCGCGGGCTCCAACAACGGCACTATCAAGGGCAGCGGCAGCAAAAAAGCGCTGGTCAGCGACGAAAAAGAAACACTCGCCCTTGTTACACAGGTTGATAATTGGCTGGATGCGGCAGATGCCAATGCCGGCATCAACAGCATGGCGGCAGAGCTGACCACAGGCACGACCTACGCGGGCCTCAAGGGCGTTGACACTGTGACGGACAAGGGCTACACGAACGTTTACAACAACACAGGTCTTGCCGCCAATGATCTGCTTGTCGCCCTGCGCGGCAGCAACAACGGCGAGACCGTCCGTGCCGCCGGTTATCTGGGCGGTCTGGCAGGCTTTAACTCTCTCCGCGGTACAATCGACACTTCCGCCACCGGCCAGTGGTTTGTCTATTCTGACAATGCGACAACGGCATCCACCGTCGGCGGTATTGTCGGCCAGAACGAATCCAACGTCACAGACAAAAGCGTGCTGGACACTGTGGTAAACTGTGCCGCCGTGCGCCGGTTTACGCGCGTGTTTGATGGGGCTAAGAACAAGGATGATACAGACGATGACAACATTTACAAGAGCGAAAATCGTGTTGTTGTCCATGTGGGCGGTGTCATTGGCCAGCAGCAGAACCGCAGCGATGACCGGTGGTCTGTCAGCAAGGTAGTCAACTGCGGCAGTGTGTTCAACAGCCGCTCGGCCAATGTGGGCGGCGTGATCGCCTATTGGCTGGACTACGGCGGAACCGTGCAGAAATGCTTCAATTTTGGCAAAATCACAACAAACACGAACGACAAAAACAGCGGTTACGGTGCAGTCGGCGGTATTGTCGGCTTTATTGACCAGCCTATTTCCGGCGGCACCACAAATGTGCTTTCCTGCCGTAACTACGGTCAGATTTGGTATAAATCATACGGCGCAAATGACTGCGCGGGCATTATCGGTAAAATCGAGATGAAGAAGGTCACCGATATTATGACGCTGAACATCATCGACTGCGTCAATAGCGGTGCAATCAAGGCAGCGTCGCAGGCAGTCGGCATTCTGGCATGGATCGGCCCGTACGACAAGGGAAATATTGATTATGTTACAGTAAATATTGACCGCTGCCGAAACCTTAATACAGACTTTACGTGTAGCAGAAAAATCGGCATTGTTGGCAGCCGCGGTAATGGCTCTGGGTCGAATAAAGCAACCAATGTCACAAACTGCTTTGCCACGGTTGGTACAGATTGGTTCCCGATTGCCTATTTGCGCCTGAGTGGCGAGAATGTCACCGGCCACGGCAACTATTATATTGAAGATTCCGAAAGTGCAGGCAAGAGCTTCTTTAAGAAAGATTCCCGTAAACTGACCACAGTAAAACCGAACAGTACAACAGGTAACTGGGAGAAAGCGGATAAGCAAGGAAGTGACCCGGCCTACAACGAGACAGATTGGAACTCGTCCTCGAAAAAAGTAAAAGCACACCGTCTGTACATAGGCTATAACGTCGATGACAAAACCTATCCTTATATTGCGTTCCTGCCCACTTTGGCAGACGATGGGAACGGCGCAGCGTACAGTCTGTGGTGGATTAGCGGTCGTACATCTGCGGGCTCGCCTGCCAAACCAAACTCTGCCTATATCAAGACCGACGGTAAGAAAGCCTACATTTTCGATGATACCGGCGCGGGCGATGATACCAATCCCGGCAACCAGAGAGCGACTGTGATGCTGCAATTCGGCGAAGCCGCGAACAGTACGAAATCGGACGTTGATATTACCGACATCACCGACGAGGTCATCCAGAACTACTATAAGTACGTGCTGGACAGCACCAAGCCAGCCAAGCCGGGAAAAATCGACGTCAAGGCCAGCCAGGTGCAGGACGCGGACAACAACGTCTATGGCCGCTACGAGGTTACGTGGAAAGAGCCTACCGATACGGACGCCAGCCCCGCCGCTTACTACCGTGTTGAAATTCTGCCCTGCGACGCTGAGGGTACTGTCGCAGCGGGTGCAGTTTCCTATCTGAAAGCGGACGTCTACCAGCGCAGCTATACCTTTGTGGCTGATAAAGCATGGACGGGTAACTTCGTCGTGCGTGTAACGCCCTACAATACCAACAACGACTCGAGTCTGGCTGATAACTTCAACACCAGCGGCGTGCAGACCTTTATGCACGCCCTGCCGACACCGGAGATTGAGTTCCGGCTGGTAAAGCGGAATAACGGCGGCTTTGACTGGAATCAGTGCCAGACGCCGGATGAAAAATTGAGAGAATTCAATTATGAAGTTGTCGCGGTGCTGAAAAACTACGCCGAATACCCGACAGACGAGGCATGGACCGTCAAGCTGACCGATGGAAGGAATCCTTATTATTTCCGCAGTCAGGATGGCAAGCAGTACATCCGCCTGACCAAAAATTTGGAACGCACTTTGACGCTTACGGCACTGGCAACCCCGGACAACAGCAGCAGTACAAAGTATCTGCGCTCGGCCCAGTACAAGTCAGAGACCTATCTCCCGTCCCAGTGGCGTGACCACAACGGCGATAACGGCAAGGACGAGGACGGTCTGCCGCTGGGCACGCTGAAACAGGACGGCAACACGGAGTTTGTGACCTACACCGGCCAGGCAGCGGAGAGCTTTGAAGCAACCGTGAAGTTCAGCTTTACCCCGAAGGTCAAGAGCGACAGCAGCGAGCACGGCAGCCCGACCTACCGTGTCATGCTGCTGGCAAAATATCTGGGTAATGACGAAGTCAACGGCGTACCTTTGAACGGCCAGTACATCACGCTGGCCGCGCGGGAAAGCATTGTGACAGAGTCTCCCGTCACCTTCAACCTGAACAGCCTGCCGTCGGATGCCATGACGAACTACACCGACTTCCTCGTTGTCGCGGTGCCCGTCACCAGCGGCAAGGGCGATATGAAGTATCGCTGGGATGCCACGGCGGACGAAGTGTCCGCAGCCATCGCCAGCCATGCGAGCGAGACAAACGACACCAACAAAGAAATCTGGTGGAAGAACGGCTTTGAGATCGTCCGCACGGGCGAGCACAGCTATACCTATGCCCATCTGACGCCGCTCTGCTTCTCCGACGTGAACCGCACCGATGACCAGGGGTGGGCTACACAGGCCACGGTGACGACCCCGCAGATCATCTTCAAGCAGCTGAACCTGAATGTCCTGAAAGCCCCGACGCTGGCCGAAACCATTGGGGACGGCGTAGTGGATGACAAGAATCAGCTGACCTACACGTTCAAATGGATACAGGACGACATGACAGGCACGGCAGCCCCCGTCTACCAGATCAAGCTCTACGGCCTGCTGACGGACACGGACGGCAAAGTGACCGGTCAGGAGCAAATTGCGCTGAAGGATGGCGTAAATCTGGCCGATAAGGTTCAGCGCAGCGGCAGCAGCAGCTTTACCCTGCCTGTCAACGTGGATACCATGCTGGCCAACGGCAGCGACAGCTGGCGCTATGACAAGGTCCGGCTCGAGGTCACCCGTGTGGCGGCAGCCGGCACCGATGAAATCGGCGCGTCCGCTGTGGCGGATTACAGCGTTAAGCAGCGCCTGCCCGGCATCAGCGCGCCGAGCTCCATCACCCGCGTCAACGGCGAGACCGACAATGCGGATGCCCTGCTCTACACGGTCAGCTGGTCGCCGTCCGACGACGAGCGCATTGACCACTATGACCTGTGCGTCGTCGATGCCGCTGGCAATACTGTGCTGACGCTGCCCACCACGGGCAACGTCGGCAGCCTGACGCTGGATCTGGAGCAGTATCAGGACAAGGCATTGCGCTTCCGCGTCATTGCCCGCCGCAAGGCTGGTAGCAATTGCTTTGATGGCCCGGACGGTGAGTTGAGCCAGCCCGAGACCATCGTCCGCCGCGCCGCTGCACCCACGGTTACGGCCAGCAGCTTTGCGCCCGACAGCCCGAATCAGGAGACGTTCCTGAACGACCTCAAGCTCAACATGACGCTGGACGCAGCCGCACAGGGCAATGTCTACTTTACCGGCTATATCTTCAGAGATGTGGCCAACTATACAAAAATTGCCAAACTGGCCGAGGCTTGGCAGGGCGAAGGCACCGGACAGGCCAAGTATGAGGCCCAGCAGGAACTGACCCAAGCACTGGACGAGATGCTGAACAATGGCGACGCCGAGCTGGTCATCCCGAAGGACAGCCGCACGGTGGGCGGGAGCGCCAGCGTCAACGGCACCACCGCCAGCTATACCTTTGTGCCCGACGGCAACGGCTTTACGCTGACGCCCGACCATGCAAAACAATACCTGCTGCCCGCGGTGCGCGTTATGCCCACCGACGGCACGACAGCGTCGAACTGGTTCTACATCCAGCAGGATGCCGCAGCGGCACAGCTGCCGGCCATCACGCTGGACGCCCCCGTGGGCGAACCGGAACGCGCACTTGGCAATGCCGTTTACAAGCAGGAAGTCAACCTGTACAGCGACCCCAAGTTTACCGTCGAGCGCGATAAGACCCCGCTGGAGCTGCGCCGCTTTACGGTGGAGTGGACCGCGGTGAACAAGTACACCCAGGCCGACGGCACGGTGCGCAACCTGACCAACAGCTATACCTTTACCGTCACGCCGCTGGTCAAGGACAAAAAGCCCTACATCATTACGGTGACGACCTACGACAAGGACGAGAAGGACGAAGACGGCATTGTCACGCATAAGCGCGGGGAAATCAAGACCGTCACCAAGACCTATGACGGCAAAACGACGGAGATTGCGAAGCAGACCGACGTTGTGGACAAGGAGACCGGCGAGACCCGCACCTGGTACGACCTGAGCGTTGAGCCTGTCTACGACAACGATAACAAACTGACAGGCTGGGAAACGAAACCCTATGACGTCACCGGCACGGTGGAAAAGGACGGCGGTACGCTGTACTACAAGGCACAGACGGTTCCCATGCTGGAGCTGGTGCAGGAGGACGGCGCCGAGCCTGTTTACCGCATCACCCTGCCCGAGCTGCAGGAAAAGGTGCAGGACGACTCGCTCGAGCTGCAAAAGTTCACCGCAAGTGTGACGTTGAAGACGCTGGCGCACTCGGATAACAAGGGTAAGACCGTCGAGTCCGGCACGGTCAAGGTCCCCGTCAACGAGACGAACACCGCCGATGCGATGGAGGATGCCCAGAGTATGGACTCCGCGGAGAGCGTCGCGCCCGCCGAGACTGCAGAAAGCACATCGGCGGAAAGCGCCCCCGCAAGCGTGCCCCCGGTCCTGATGCGGGCCCGTGCGGCACTGCCCATGGCGACCCCGGAGACCGCCGCTGCCCCGGATGAGACGGACGCGGCGGAAACCGCGCCCCCGAAACAGACGGAAACAAGCGACGCATCGTAATTTTATTTCAGGAAAGAAGGTGGCATTATGCACCGCAGGGCACGCAGTATTCTGCGCGGGGAGCAGGGACTTTCGATGATACTGGTCCTCTGCATCGGCGCGCTGTTTGTGGCGCTGTCGGCAGCGCTGGTCTATGCGGCCTCCGTGCTGACGGCCAATGCCAACCGCCAGCTGCTGGAACAGGAAGCCTACCAGCTGGCAACCAGCTTTTCCGACGTGCTGGAAGGGGAGCTGAACAATAAGGACAGCAGCTTTGCCAAGTTCGTCAATGAGCAGTTCATGTTTTCCCAAAGCTACGGCAAGGACATCTATGATTTGGAATCCCAGCCCAAGGAGTTCGCCTGGAAACCGAAAGGCAACCAGCCTGATGGCGGGGCCGAGGCCATCACGGTAACACTGCGCCGCCGCCCGGGCGACGGTGCCGACAAGCTGAACCAGACGGCGAACAGCACCAGTGTCACAGACCTGCGCAACCTGCTCGACACACTGGAGGGCGAAGACCGCAAGGGCATGGCAATCGTCGATTTACAGCTGGACATTACGGTGACAGTCACGAAAAACGGCGAGAGCTTTGCCTTTACGCGGACCTATGACCGCACAGTGAAGTACGACAGCGACGGAAGCCAGGCAAAAAGCAATAAAAAATTCCCAAAGGTATACTACACAATAAACGACAGTACAACAGAGTATTACCGCATTAGCGACCTGACGTTCTACGCCCCCGGCGTCGGTGAACAGACCATTGATGACAAAAACATTGGCAGCAACCGCCTGACGTTCCATTGCGACACCAGCCAGCAGCCCGATTCCATCACCTACACCCGCGGTGCCAAACAGAGCACCGGCACAACACAGGAGTGACCCGCTATGAAACATACTTTACAAAGTCAGCGCGGCGAGACCATTGTGGAGGTGCTGGTGTCGTTCCTGCTGCTGATGATTTTTACGTCGATGTTCGTCGTTTCGCTGCGGTACGCCCGCGCCATGTCCCAAAAGGCCGAAACGCTGCGGGAGACAGCCTATGGCTTCTGCGCCGGGCTGTACCCGGCCAATAACGCGGCCCCCAACTGGGTGAATGAGTGGGATGGGCTGGAGTTCTCCTTTGGCGATTACGGTGAATTTACGGTGAACGGCGTCGAGCTGGACAGCGTGGAGACAAGCGCAGAAGTTACGGAAAACGGCCAAAAAACGACGGAACAGCACAAGTTTTACCGCTACAGCAAGAGCACGGCAGAAGGGACGACCAACCCATGAAGCAGCGTTTGAAAAACCAGAACGGCACAACGCTGGTGGAGCTGATCGTCTGCATGGTGCTGCTGTCGCTCTTTACGCTGGCGGCGGTCACGCTGATACAGCCCAGTGCGCAGGCGTACATGGACATCCAGCAGCAGACGCGCGCGCAAAATCTGGCCGATGCGCTCATTGAGACGATCCGCGGCGAGGTGCTCGAGGCGAACGGCTATATCCGCTTCACCGACGGCGCGACGAACCCTGAAAATTTGGACAGCGTTTTTGCGTCCAAGGACGACTACAGCCAGGGCACGGCATTGGAATTCAGCGTCTACCCCAACCACATTGAGCTGATCGACAAGGACTGTGTGCCGATGCTGACAAAAACAGACGGCACAGCACTGCTGACAGCGGATCAGGCCAATGCGCTGAACGGCTACCTGCACATGCGGTTTTACCGCGATGAACTGAATGGCGACGGGCACTACGGCAACCCGCAGCACACAAAAGAGAACAAGGACGCGGATGGCAACGTGACGGACACACTGCCCTACGTTGCCTACGGCTACACAACGGCCTATCCCCGGGATGCCTATATGGGGCTGTTCATCAGTGAACTGCATTTCTACGCCCGCAGCTGGACGCAGGACGGCGACGAAACCAAGACCCCGCGCATTACGGCTATGACGGTGGTGCTGACTGTGGCAAAGCGGGACGCCAACGACCAGATCGTGCCGCTGTGCACCCAAAAAGCCATTGTGCAGTTGCCCGGTGAGCCGGTCATCCTGTATGGACCCGGCACCTGGGACGGCAAGGCATCGTCGGAGTCGTGAGCGGTGCCCTCCGGGACGATTTTTGAAAAGTTTATTACAATCCCGGCGGATGTACTGGACAAATTCAAATGGACTGGTTATACTTTAAAACATGAATACCTGTGTGCCGGACAAAATGCAGGAACGTCATGGGCATCAGAGCAGGGAGGATGACTAGGATGGCAACAATTGAAATCAAAATGCTGGGCGGCTTTGAGATCCGTGTGAACGGCAAGCCCGTGCTGGCACAGCTGGCGCAGTCCCGCAAGGCAACGGCGCTGGTGCAGTATCTCGTTTTGCGGCGCGGGGAGCGCGTCTCCCACAAGGTACTGACCGATACCCTGTGGGCAGGGGAGCGGTCCACCAACCCGGACATGGCCCTGCGCGCCATCTTGCATCGCTTCCGCCTTATGATCGACGCGGAGGGTCTGGATGAGATGAAGGACTGCATCGTGACCAGCCGCGGCTACTACCAGTGGAACCCCCATCTGGACTGCAGCGTGGATGTGTTTGAGGTCAACGACCTCTCGGAGCTGGCCCGCAAGGAGAGCGACGCCGAGAAGCGCAGCCGCATTTATGAACAGATCGTCAACCTGTATGACGGGCGCCTGCTGCCGCAGTCTGCGTCCGAGCCGTGGGTCGAAAGCGTCAGCGTGCGTCTGCACGGGCAGTACCGCACAGCCATTTTAAACCTGCTGGAGCTCTGCAAAAAATGGGGCGAGAGCACCCGCATCGTTACGCTGTGTACCCGCGCGCTGGAGCTGGACCCCTACGAGGAACGCCTTTATCTGGAAAAGATCGTCGCGCTGGAGACGCTGGGCCGCCACGAGGAGGCGGAGGATCTGGCACGCCGCGGCAGCGCCATGGGCTGCCTGCACCATGCCATTGAGCCGGGCCGCGCAGGCTCTGCCTACCGCCAGATGCGCCAGGCAGACCGCAATATGGAGAGCGAGGTCTCCAAGCTGATCTCTGCTCTGCCGGATACCGAGGACACGGGGGCCTGTATCTGCGACTTTGAGACGTTCAAGGAAATTTACCGCGTACAGCGCGGCGTGCAGGTCCGCTACGGTCTGCAGGTATTCCTGGCGATCCTGACCGTGGCTCCCAGCCAGAACACCGATGCTGCCGAGACCGCTCTGATGGTGGAGCAGCTGGGCGATCTGATCCACACGAATCTGCGCCAGTGCGATGTGGCCGCCCGCTACACCGATATGCAGTATGTTGTTATGCTGAGCGGCAGCACCGCCGAGAGCGGCACCGGCCCGCTGGAGCGCATCAAGGCCGCGTTCTACCGCATCCCTGCCCATGGCCGCTACCTGTTGAGCTATAGCCTCTATGTTCCCGAGGCCCAGGCCGACAGCGGGCGCGTCCGCCGTCGCAAAAAGACGGCGAAGAAGGAAAAATAAGTGAGCCGTTAAGCCGTACAGTGAAAGCTGTGCGGCTTTTTTGCTGCACGGACCGGCAAAGAAACGATTGGTAGGGGCGGGCATTGCCCGCCCGTGCCCGTTTGCCCTGTGATAAATTTTCCCGAAAAGACGATGCTGCGCCAAGTTGGCGGGCGAGCAATGCTCGCCCCTACACTCGCTGTATGTCGAGGAACGATTTTTTACACTTTCCACAATCTTTTGCCTAAAAATTTTTACAAAAAATCCGAAAAAACTGTTTAAATTTCCACAACAATGTGGTAAAGTAGTATCAAACAGGCGGGAGTGTTCAAAAATCACTGCGCCGCAATGAAATTCTACGCCGCAGGGCTGCCGGAAGCAGCCCCGGCGCGAAAAGAGGTTTGACGATCCATGGGCTACGCAAGCAAAGACATCCGCAACATTCTGGTGGCCGGCCACGCCGGCTGCGGCAAAACGACGCTGACCGAGGCACTGCTGTACATGAGCGGCGCATCCGAGCGTATGGGCCGTGTCGAGGACGGCACCACCGCCAGCGACTTTGACCCCGAGGAGATCCGCCGCAAGGCATCGCTCAACTCGAGCGTTGTCCCCGTCGAGTACGAGGGCATCAAGTACAACCTGATCGACGCACCGGGTCTGTTTGATTTTGAGACCGGCGCTGCCGAGGGCATTATGGCCGCCGAGAGCGTGCTGATCTGTGTGTCCGGGCGTTCCGGCGTGACCGTCGGTGCCGAGAAGGCGTACCAGCTGGCGCTGAAAAACAACAAGGCGCGGATGATCTTTGTCACCAAGGCTGATTTGGAAAACGCCGACTACTTTAAGATCCTGGAGCAGATGAAGATCAAGTTCGGCCCCAGTGTCTGCCCCTGCGTCGTGCCCGTCCGTCTGGACGACGGCACCGTCGCCTACATCAACCTGTTCAGCCAGAAGGCCTTCAAATACGAAGGCGGCAAGCAGGTCCAGATCGACCTGCCCGACATCGGCCACCGCTTTGAGGGCCTGATCCAGGCCATGAGCGAGGCCATCGCCGAGACCGACGAGGCTTTGATGGAGAAGTTCTTCGAGGGTGAGGCTTTCACCACAGAGGAGATCGTCCAGGGCATGGCCTCCGGCGTGCGCAGCGGCCAGATCACGCCCGTGTTCTGCGGCTCCGCCGTCAACGCGCAGGCGCTGGATATGCTGCTCTACAACATGAACGTGCTGCTGCCCGGCGCGGACACCGCGTCCGCCGTGGGCGAGTCTGGCGGCGAGCCGGTGGAGATCACCGCCGACCCCGCCGCCCCGCTGTGCGCCTACGTCTTTAAGACTGTGGCCGACCCGTTTGTCGGCAAGCTGAGCTTTATTAAGGTGCTGTCCGGCAGGCTGACCGCGACGAGCAACGCCGTCAACGCCCGCACCGGCCAGCCGGAGCGCCTGGGCAAGACGCTGACCGTCTGCGGCAAAAAGCAGACCGACACGCCCGAAATCGCCGCCGGTGACATCGGCGCAGTTGCCAAGCTGGCCACTGCCAAGACCGGTGATACCCTGTGTGACCCCGCCCGCGTCGTGGCGCTGCCCGCACCTGTGTACCCCATCAGCAGCTACCGCATGGCCGTCAAGGTCGCCAAGAAGGGCGACGAGGGTAAGGTCGGCAGCGCGCTGGCCCGTCTGATCGAGGAGGACCCCGCCATCCGGTTCGTGGTTGACCCCGAGACGAAGCAGCAGATCATCAGCGGTTTGGGCACCCAGCATCTGGAGGTCGCGCTGGCCAAACTGAAGAATAAGTTTGGCGTCGAGATCACGCTCGAGAATCCGCGCGTGCCGTACCGTGAGTCCATCCGCAAGAGCTGCAAGGCGCAGGGCCGCCACAAGAAGCAGACCGGCGGCCACGGCCAGTTCGGCGACGTCTGGATCCAGTTCGAACCCATCGAGGGCGAGGGCATCGAGTTTGCCGAGAACGTGTTCGGCGGCAGCGTGCCGAAGAACTTCTTCCCGGCAGTCGAGAAGGGCGTCCGTCAGGCCGCCGAGCACGGCGTGCTGGCCGGTTACCCGATGGTCGGCATGAAGGCTACGCTGCTGGACGGCAGCTACCACCCTGTTGATTCCAGCGAAATGGCGTTCATTATGGCCGCCAAACTCGCGTATAAGGCCGCCATCCCCGAGGCGGGCCCCGTCCTGCTTGAGCCCATCGGCGCATTGAAAGCCCACGTCCCCGCCGACAACACCGGCGATATTATGGGCGAGGTCACGAAGCGCCGCGGCCGCGTGCTGGGCATGAACCCCGATGACGACGGCCTGCAGGTCGTCGAGGCCGAGGTCCCCGTGGCCGAGATGCAGGACTTCACCACCTTCCTGCGCCAGCTGACCCAGGGCCGCGGCTACTTCACGTTTGAGTTCGTCCGGTATGAGACCCTGCCGCAGATGCTCGAGAACAAGGTCATCGAGCAGGCAAAGGCATTGGGCAACTTTGCGGATGAGGATTAAACGAGAGATGTTCTTTCTTTGCAAAGAAAGAACCAAAGAAATTCTAAACAAGTAAAATAAAAGCACCTGCTGACCGGTATGCGTGTGACCGGCCAGCAGGTGCTTTTTGGGTAAAATATGTAAAGCTTCTTTGCTTACTTTCTTCTCGAAGAAAGTAAGAGAAAAGGGAGTCTGCGGAAAGGTCCAAAGCCCCTACAGCGCAGCAAAATGAAAGGCAAGGCCCCCCATCACGTGATTTTCAACGCCCGCTGCACGCGGTACACAATGTACTTGAACAGCCCGGCGATCAGGCTGAACTCCCCCCAGACATAATTGGGCAGGTTCCGCCACTTGAATTTCGGTTTGTTTATCTTCGGCAGCGCCGCCCACGCCTCGCGGAAGCCCTTCGCGTAATCCCCGCCGAAGCCGCGCAGCCGGAACATAAGCACTTTGAGCAGATACCCCAGCAGCATCGGGATAAAATTCAAAACCAACATCAAAATCGGCTGGTTCTTGTAGGGCAGCAGAATGCTGTTGCGCCCGCTCTGGATGCTCTTAAACGGGTTGTAGCGCACAGCGCCGGTGGTCGCGCCGCAGATGTGGCGGCAGCGGGCCGTGGGGCAGTAGACGTTCCTGTAGCCGAAATTGTTCGCACGCCAGCTCAAATCGACGTCCTCGTAATAGGCGAAAAACAGCTCGTCAAACACGCCGATCTCGTCCAGAATCGACTTGCGGTAGAGCGCCGCGCCGCCGCACGCGCTGAACACACGGCAGGGCTTTGTATAGCGGCTGGCCTTTAAGCCGTCGCCGCGCTTGCAGGCAAAGCCCAGGATCGTCACGTAGTCGCCCGCGTCGTCGGCCAGCTCCGGCTCATAGTAGCGCAGCATCAGGCTGCTGACCGCAAAAATTTTCGGGTCGGCGTCGGCGGTTTTGATCAGCTCCGCCAGCCAATCCGGCTCCGCAAAGGCGTCGTTGTTGAACAGCGCCATGTATTCGCCTTTGGCAATCGCAATGCCCTGATTCACCGCATGGGAAAAGCCGGTGTTCCCGGCGTTCTCAATTAAAGTGTAGCGGTCCCGCCCGCAGTAGCTGCGGGCGATGTCCAGGCTCTCGTCGGTGGAGCCGTTGTCAATGACGATCAGCTCAAAATCCTGCTCGGTCTGCGCCCAGACGGACTCGATGGAATCCCGCAGCCAGCCCGCGCCGTTCAGGTTCGGGATGATGACAGATGCTTTCATGGCGCCTCCTCAACGGTAATAGTAGTAGGCCAGCTGGCTGTGCAGCGCGGCGGTAAACACCATCGCGGCCACAGCCACAAACAGGATGACCAGCCCCGCCACGACCAGCGCACGGATCAGGTACGCCCGGGCCAGCCGCCTGCGGGCCGGGTCCTGCGTGCCGCCAAAGCTCCACACCACCGCCAGCACGAACCCGGTGATGGGGATGGCGAACAGCAGCATGGCCGCCGTCGTCGCGCCCTGGCTCATGGCGTCGATGCGGTCCTCCTCCAGGTCCTGCTCGTACAGCGGCTCGCCGGTCTCAACGGTACCCTCCGGGGACTGACGCATGGACTCCAACAGAGCCTCGCCCATCGGGATATGCGGCAGCGGTGCGCCGCACTTGGGGCACCGCTCGTCGTACGGGGCAGTCAGCAGACCGCAGTTTTTGCAAAAATGTACCATAAAAACCTCGCTTATTCGTCGAATGCCAGACCGCGGTCCAGCTGGGTGTTCAGGATGATCTGGGTGTTGGTGGAGCCCATCTTCTGCATCTTGGTCAGCAGGTGCTCCAGCGCGTCAATGTCGGTGCAGCTTACCTTAATTATAAAGTTGTAGCTGCCTGTCACGCGGAAGCACTGCAAGACTTGCGGCTCCTGCTCGATCATGGTCAGAAAGCTCGCGCGGGTCGCTGCGTCCACCAGCACCGAGATCAGCGCCTCGACCCGGGCGGGCGCGTCGGGGTGGCGCAGCACGACAGTGTACCCGCCGATGACGCCCTCCTGCTCCAGGCGGTGGATGCGGCTGGATACGGCGGGACTGGTCAGGCTGACCCGCTGGGCGATGTCCTTAACGGGCATACGCGCATTTTCCGCCAGCAGTTGTAGGATTTTGTGGTCCAAATCGTCCATGGATTGACTCCTTGTCATTGTTTTGTGTAATGCGCACAAAAAAATAAAGTGAAGTATACAATCACTGTTATCTTTAACAAAATTGGAAAAGTATGCTTTTTTGTGCGCTTGCTAAATAAAATTAAGTAGGAATGACTTTATTATAATCTTTTGAAAACCAAAATGCAAGTCTGACATTTGACATTTTAAGAAAACTTGCTATAATAATATTCGTAATCAATCAAGACATTCACTGACCTTTATATACTTTCCCACCCCTCTATGCACAGAGCCCCGCAGGTATCCCCTGCGGGGTTTTGTGTTTGTGTTGGCAGGACACAACGCGGGAAAGTGTGCAAGAATTGGGGGCTTTTTGCCTTCCCCCGCGGGGGAAGGTGGCCCGCAGGGCCGGATGAGGGGCGTGTGCACGGCAATAGCCTGTAAACGGGCAGCATCTGCAAGGTCGACCCTCATCAGTCAGTGGTCGGGGCCACTGACTGCTTCCCCCTCCGGGGGAAGCCATGCGCGCGAAAGGCTGCATTTTTACATTTTAAACCCCGCCACGTTTGACGGCGCCCAGACTGCCGTGGTATAATATAATTTTCGACACATAACGTGCATTTTTAACGGAGGAATCAATATGCTCATCCCTGTGCTGCTTTTTATTGTCGGTCTGTTGTTCCTGATTAAGGGCGGCGACTGGTTTGTTGACGGCGCGTCCGCACTGGCCCGCCGCTTCCATCTGCCGGAGCTGCTCATCGGCGCGACGGTGGTCTCCATCGGCACGACGCTGCCGGAGGTCATGGTCTCCACGATGTCCGCGCTGTCCGGCCATGGCGAGATCGCCTACGGCAACGCCATCGGCTCGGTCATCTGCAATGCGGCACTGATCGCGGCCATCACGATTGCGGTGCGCCCCGGCAGGGTAGACCCCAAAACGCTGAAAACCCCCGTCGCCTTCTTCTTCGCGGCGGCGGCCATCTACTGCATTGCGGCCTATGTTTTCGGCAGATTCACCCGCGTCATGGGCATCATCATGCTGGCAATGTTTGTGGCGTACATGGCCGCCAACGTGCTGCAGATGAAAAACACCCCCGCCGGTGAGCAAGCGGCGTCCGAGGAGGAGGAAATGCCCCTCGCCAAGACGCTGATCCTGCTTGTGCTGGGCGCGGTGCTGATCGCCGTCGGCGCAAACCTGCTCGTGGACAACGGCACCCTGATCGCGCAGGCCCTCGGCGTGCCCGAGAGTGTCATCGCCCTGACGTTTGTCGCGCTCGGCACCTCGCTGCCCGAGCTGGTCACGGCCATCACCTCGCTGGTCAAGGGCCACAGCGACCTGTCGCTGGGCAACATCGTCGGTGCGAATGTCTTTAACCTTGTGCTGGTCAGCGGCATGTCGATCACGCTGGCACCCTTCACCATCCCGCAGAGCGCCACGCTGTTCGGCATCAATTCCAGCCTTGTACTGGATCTGCCGGTCATGCTGGCCGTCATGCTGATCCTGACGGTCCCCGCCCTCGTCAAGGGCAAGCTGAACCGCGCCCAGGGCATCCTGCTCCTGGCGATCTACGCCGCCTTCTGCGCGGTGCAGTTTGCGCTGTAAAGAAAAAGGCTTCATCGCCCATGCGGACGTCCCCGCCGACGTGCGCCGCGCCTTTGTACAGCTCCAAACCGTCTACGGCAAGGAGACCCGCGCCGCCAACCCGGCGTTCGACACCCAAAAGACAGAATAGAATTTCCATGCCCGGCATACACTTCCGCGAGGTGGTGTGTATGCTGGGCATTTTTGGTTTGTTTTTGCAGGCGGCGGCAGGGCATATTCTGTATCTGGCGCTGCATCTCGAAAGCGGGTCCTTCCCGCGTCCGCTCCCGCCGGACAGAGAGCGCGCGGCCTTTGCCGATCTGCAAAAGGGCGGGGCAGCCGCCGCACAGGCGCGGGATACGCTGATCCGCCACAATCTGCGGCTCGTCGCGCATATCTGCAAAAAATACTATGCCGGGAACAGCGCACAGGACGACATGATCTCCATCGGCACGATTGGGCTTATCAAGGCGGTGGATACCTTCGACCCCGCCAAGGGCAAGCGCTTTGCCAGCTATGCGAGCAGATGTATTGAGAATGCTATCCTCACCCCAACGCGCTTTGCAAGAAAAATAGGAACATCGGATACCTGCGTTCGTTCTTGGGAAAATAATACGAAGCTCATAAGCCGAAAAAGCTGGGAGAGATGTTTTAAGGGTAGGATAAAATAAAAGGGCAGGTGAACAACCCCGATCAGGACTGTTCACCTGCCTTTTCTTTGGCAGTTTTTATGATGGCATCCAGCAGTTGAATCTTCTGCTCGGAAGAACAATTCAAATCTTGAAGACGGTGGTTGACAATATCGGCGTGGATACCGGCAACCCGGTTTGCGAGTTCACGCTGACCGGCTTCTGTTTTAGGATAGTAAACAATTACATGGATTGGAGCACTTTTTCTAGCGATACCACACACCTCCCTCTGCACTCAAAATTTATGAGAGAGAGGATGTCTACTATGCCTTTTTACATCGCTCGCTCTGATGCAAGAAATTACGGGAATATTTGTTGCCTGCCAAACTTTTACTGAACACTATAAAATGTGGTACAACGCATTAAATTACACAATTAAAACGAGGTGATCACAATTTGCTGCAAAATTTGGACAATAATTGTGCATTTTAGCGGCGGACAAAGTGTGTGTAACTCTTGAAATTTTCTTGAATTTGTTGTATCATTTATAAAAATCATCGTAGAAAATATGCGATGGAATAGAATTACTTTTGGAGATATAACGGTTTTGAGTAAAACGACATTTAATTTGTACAAAACAGTCCTTTGTGTATTGGCTTTGGCTGCGGCGCTGTTGCTGGCTGGCTGCGGCGGGGCAAAGTCTACCCGTGCAAAAGCCGATGAAACCGTGCATACCGCGCTGTTTGATTTCACCTGCGGCCAGGCCGAAGTGATCGATTCGTACAACGGAATCGACATCCCCGAGGGAGACAAGCTGGTACAATTTCACATTTCCGTTACCAACACCAGTGATAGTGGTTTCCTCATTTTTAAAGACGATTTCCAGCTCCAATGGGGCGATGGCGACAGCGATTTTGGCGTTGGCTTTGACGCTGTGGACGATGATATGCTGTCCGAGGTTACCGGGGTTAGCCCGGGGTCCACGCTGGAAGGCAACATTCTGGTTGCTGTCCCGCAGGACACCACGACCCTGACGGTTGCCTATCAGGAAACTTACGAAGACGGCAGTGATGCCGACGCTTACTTTGTGGACCTTAGTTTATGAAACAACGCACCAAAGCACTTTTGGCAGGGGTTATCTCCGGCGCAGCCTTTGCAGGGCTGGTCGGCGGGCTGATCCTCTGGCTTCCCTCCTACAAGCAGAAAAAAGAGATGGAAGCCATTAAGCCGGTAGAAACGGCTGCACCTATTATAGAGGAGCCCGAGGCCACCCCTGACCCGGCCGCTGAGGAAGCTGCCCAGCGGACTAAATATGCGGACCTTATCGCCCGCAACCCGGATTTTGCGGGTTGGATCGAAATACCGGGTGTGGACATTGACCTGCCGATCCTGCAAACGACAGATAATTACTTTTACTTATACCATGATCTGGATCGCGCCGATGATAAGCGCGGCATGCCCTTTGCAGATTATGAGTGCGACATGCAAAACGGACGCCACCTTATCATCTATGGGCATAACATGGGTGTAAATAATACCGACCGCTTCTCCAATCTGCAAAAGTACCGCGATGCCGATTACTACACAGCACACCCTTACCTGCAGTTGGATACCTTATATAAAAGTGAGATTTACAAAATCGTAGCGGTTTACGCCGTAACCTCGCGCGAGAGTGACGGCGATGTGTTCTACTTCAACCAGTATATCAATCTGGATGATGCCACCGAGCAGACATTTTTGGACGAGGTGGCAAAGCGCGCGTTTTATACCACCGGTGACTATGCCTACCCCACCGAGCGTCTGCTGACCTTAAGCACCTGCACCTACCAGATGGATGATGCGCGTATGGTCATTCTGGCACGCCCCCTGCGGGACGGTGAGACCACTGCGGCCGATACGGTACACATCAACAGCGATCCGCTTCTCCCTGCCCGCTGGCCTGCCGGTAAATAAGGTCAGAAATTAAGCTGAAAAGCCCTAGGGCTTTTGTATTTCCTTTTTTAAAGGAAATAATAACCTCTGATTCACCGCCCTCATCCCAAGTGGGGGTGTTGGATATATGTCCGTATCTACTGCGCCAGTGAGCCGGTGCGCTTGGGGCACCTGCCTGCAAAACGCTTTAGATAAATACTTAATGAATAGGAGAAATAACATGCAGAAAACGTCTTTTAAAACTCGTCTGCTGGCTCTGCTGACTGCCGTGTTCATGGTTGTTGTGAGCATCCCGTTTGCAGCGTTTGCAGACAATACTGCGACTTTGAATTACTACTGCAGTGGTGATGCAAATCACAGTGGTCACCAGGCAGCTGAAGTAACGATTAGTGCAAGCAGTGCTACCAGCGTTACCCTGCAGGAAGTTAAGGACAACCTGCCCAAGGACTATGTCTTGGTCAGCGAAAAGAACAGCTATGACATTATCTATGACAGTAACGGCGGCTACGTTTATATTGACGTTACTGAAGCTGAGACCAAGACCATCAAGATCAACTACTACTCCGAAGCTGAGAAGAAGCAGATCGCTGAGGTCGATATGAATGTTGCTGCTGATGCAACTTCTGTCAACTCCAGCAAGCTGACTGCTCCTCAGGGCTATGAGCTGGTTGAGAGTGGCGATTTCACCATCAACGATGGCTACGTTTATGCTGCTGTCCGCAAGGTCAAGGCTCCTGCCACCACTAAGAACATCAAGATCAACTACTACTCCGAAGCTGAGGAGAAGCAGATCGCTGAGGTCGCGATGACTGTTGCTGCTGACGCTACTTACGTCAACACCAGCGCTCTGACCGCTCCCGAGGGTTACGAGCTGGCCGAAGTCGGCGACCTGGCCATCCGTGATGGCTACGTTTACGCCGCTGTCAACAAGATCGGCTCCAAGACCGTCAAGATCAACTACTACTCTGAGGCTGAAGAGAAGCAGATCAAGGAAGAAGAGCTGACTGTTGCTCCCGATGCTACTTGCGTGAACACCAGCAAGCTGACCGCTCCTACTGGCTATGAGCTGGTTGAGGTTGGCGACCTGCCCATCCGTGATGGCTACGTTTACGCTGCTGTCCGTAAGGTTTCCACCAAGGAAGTCAAGATCAACTTCTACTGCCCCGAGGAGAAAAAGCAGGTTGCTGAGCCCACTGTCGTTGTGAACGCTGATGCTACTTGCGTCAACTCCAGCGCTTACGCCGCTCTGGTTCCCGCTGGCTACGAGCTGGCCGAAGTCGGCGATATGCCCATCCGTGATGGCTACGTCTACGCCGAGGTCCGCAAGGTTGCCACCAAGACCATCAAGATCAACTACTACTCTGAGGAAGAGGAGAAGCAGATCGCTGAGGTCGAGATGACTGTTCCTGCTGATGCTACCTATGTCAACACCAGCAAGCTGACCGCTCCCGCAGGCTACGAGCTGGTTCTGGCTGGCGACCTGCCCATCCGTGACGGCTACGTTTACGCTGCTGTCCGTAAGGTTCCCACCACCACCATCAAGATCTCCTATGTTGACGAGGCTACCGATAAGGAAGTCGGCACCGAAGATCTGGTTGTCAACCAGGGTACTACCGTTGTGAACTTCAATGTCTTGAAGAGCGTCCCCGCTGGCTATGAGCTGTGCGAGGTTGGTGACTTCTACGTTGGTAATGGTTCCGCTAAGGTCATGGTCCGCAAGACCAAGTCCAACAACGGTTCTTCTTCCTCCAGCGCTTCCTCTTCCAGCAACACGACCAACGCTTCTGCCAGCAACACGACCAACACTTCTGCCAGCCAGAAGCAGGTCGTCAAGGCTGCCGCTGCCCCGGCTAACACCACCAAGGTTCTGCCTAAGACCGGTGCTACCAATGCTGCTCCGCTGATCGGCGGCAGCCTGGCAGTTGTTGCCCTGCTGATGGGCTACGGCGTTTACGGCCTCGTTCTGCGCAAGAAAGACTAATTGTGTGGTTTCCCCATAGGGTAGCGGTACCCAATGCTGCCGCTCCTGGTTGGGCGCGTTAGCATCCACCAAGCCCCATGTGATTCAACACAACAACACCCCCGCACGGTGCAAGCCGTGCGGGGGTACTTTTTTGTCATACGGGCATAAAATATGGGCGATCGCATCGTACCAGGAACAGTATCCGAATAGTACTATCGTAGTAGCTAGCCGCACAAAAATGCAGTATGCTGATGCACATGCTTTTGTAAGTGGTGATGCCGATTATGCCTCGCTGGAAATCTTAAATGAGCTCAAGCACTGCTACATTCTGGTGTTGGAAAGGGCTGCAATAGAGAAAGCGATTGGTGCTAAAATCGAGACGCAGGAAGAATATGAAACATTGTCTACTATGGCCCCATCACAGGGAAATTCGTCCTCTACCGTGGGAAAAGCCAAGTGGTAGAGGGCATTCAATATCATAATGTGGAAGAATACCTGCGCACCCTTGTGTGACAAGGATACGCTATCGTAAGGAGGGCTGACAATGGCAAAAAATAAAGACTGTATTGCTGTGTATTCCCGAAAGTCAAAGTTTACCGGCAAGGGCGAGAGCATCGGCAACCAAGTCGAACTGAGCCGGGAATATATCCGCACTCACTATGGGGATGCCTATGCGGAGTCGATGGTCGTCTATGAAGACGAAGGCTTTTCCGGCGGCAACCTGAACCGCCCGGACTTCAAGCGGATGATGAAGGCAGCCCATGAGCACAAATTCAAGGCAATCGTCGTGTACCGCCTTGACCGTATCAGCCGTAATGTCAGCGATTTTTCCACTTTGATTGAAGAATTAAGTCGGTTGGACATTGCCTTTGTTTCCATCCGGGAACAGTTTGACACCGGCACGCCGATGGGGCGCGCCATGATGTACATTGCCTCGGTTTTCTCGCAGCTGGAACGCGAGACGATTGCTGAGCGCATCCGCGACAATATGCACGAACTGGCAAAGACCGGCCGCTGGCTGGGCGGAACGACCCCGACGGGGTACGCATCGGAGAGCGTCAAGCACATAACGGTGGACGGTAAATCGAAAAAGGCCTGCAAGCTGAAGCTGGTCCCGGAAGAAGCAGATACGATTCGGCTGATCTACAAGATTTTTCAAGAATCGGATTCACTGACGTACACGGAAGCGGAGCTGATGAAGCGCGGCATCAAGACGAAAAACGGCAAATACCACACGCGCTTCTCCATCAAGTCGATTTTGCAAAACCCTGTGTATGTTATAGCCGACGATGAAGTGTATAACTACCTTGTAAATAAGGATGCAGACCTCTTCTCGGACAAAGCGGCCTTTGACGGTGTACATGGACTGATGGTCTACAATCGAACCGATCAGGAGAAAGGACGTGCCACAAGGTATCTGTCGCCGGAAGAATGGATCGTATCGGTGGGGGATCATCCCGGTATTATTCCCGGCAGGGAGTGGATACGGATACAGGAATCCTTGCACCGCAATAAGTCGAAAGCCTACCGCAAACCGCGCGGCAATGAAGCGCTGCTGACGGGACTTCTGTTCTGCCGCTGCGGCAGCCGAATGTACCCGAAGCTGAGCAAGCGCAAAACGGCAGACGGAAAACGCATTTGCACCTACGTTTGCAAAATAAAAGACCGCAGCAAGCACAAGCTGTGTGACGAGCGGAATGCCAACGGCAATACGCTGGACTTGGCAATCATCGAGCAAATCAAAGTGATGGAGGACAATCAGGGCACGTTCATCGCACAGCTGGAGCAAAGCCGAAAATTCTACACAGGCAACCGCACCGACTATGAGGACCGCCTTGCAGCTGCCCGCCGCGATAAGGCAGAGGCCGAGAAGAAGGTTGAGGCACTGGTGGATTCCCTCGCGGCTGTGGATGACAGCACAGCGAAAGGGCTTGTCATCAAGCGAATCGAGAAGCTGAGTCAGGAGTGTCGGAACATTGATTCCCGGATTCAGGAGTTGGAGGGTTTGACAGAGCAGTACCACCTTAGTGACATTGAGTTTGATGTGTTCCGGCAGCTGCTGACGATGTTCAAATCTAATATTGATACCATGACCGTGGAGGAAAAACGCGCAGCAATTCGCACTCTTGTCCGCAAGGTGGTTTGGGATGGCACGAACGCCCATGTGGTGCTGTTTGGGGTGCCAGACGAAGAAATCGAGTACCCGGACCTTCCGACGGTAAGCGGCGGCAGCGATGATGAGGACGACACGGATGATTTGGAGCTGTTTGCCGATGTGGATTACGAGGAGGATGACTCCTTGGGAAAAACGCAGCCCCTCAGCTCCGCAAAAGCGCGTTGGGGGGAGAATAGCAAATGAGCTCCGCATGGATCTGCGGCGGGGGCGGCGGACGGGAGTGACGCTGTCGCTGCAGGAGCCGCTCGAGGCGGACGGGCAGCTGACGCTGGCGGACACCCTGCCCGATGAAGCCGACATGGAAGCCGGCTGCGAGAGCCGCGCCGACGCCGCCCGGCTGCGCGCGCTGGTGGACGCTCTGCCCGCCCGGGAACGCGCTATTATGCGGCAGCGGTATGGATTTGACGGTGCGCCCAAGACCCAGCAGCAGACGGCGCAGGCGCTGCATATCAGCCGCAGTTATGTTTCGCGGCTGGAAAAGCGCGCGCTCGAGTACCTGCGCGGCCGGTGGCCGGCGGAATGACAGGAACGGCGCAAAGAGGATGAAATCAACTGAAAAATGACGGGGGGGGGGTACACGAAATACCATTTGCGGCAAATGTGTGGCATGATGCGGCAGAACACGCCACATATATGCCACACTTTTGTAAACTGTCGAATCTATGACATAAATCGGGAAATACACGAAGCTGCCCGCTAAATGTGCCAGATTTGCAAACTGTTATGAAATAACCAGAAAAACTTGAAAAAATTTTCGGAAACTCATTGACATTTTGCTGACAAGCGGATACTATAGGAGTGTAGACATTTTTTAAAGCGAGGTATACCAACGTGCATCTGACAAAAAGCGAACAACAGATCATGGAAATTTTTTGGCAGGCGGATCACGCGATGGCACAGACGGAAGTCGTGAAAACCTGTGTTGACCGTAAATGGAAGGAACGCTCGATTTTCTCGATGCTGAACAGCCTGATGGAGAAGGGTGTTCTGCGGGAGGTTGGCTTCGTGCGCAGCGGTAAGACCTATGCCCGCACGTTTGAGCCTGCCATGTCCCACGCTGAGTACCTGGCCTCGGTCATTGCAGAGCAGCTGCCCGCAAAGCAGCTGCCTGAGCTGATCGCGGCCCTGATGCAGAAGGTGGAAACGACCCCTGCCATCCAGAAGGAAATGCGTGCCGCCCTGCGTGAAAACGCACAGTAATCAATGATTTGTTCAAAAAAGCACCGCCGACCCGTGACCCGGATCGGCGGTGTTCTTTATTAGGAAGGATGGCTCTGCCGGGGCGAACTTTTTGTTCGCCCGCTGGCCGTATGCGGCAGGGGCAAGGTGCCCGGGCGGATATGGAATCCGCCCCTACGCTGTAGGGGACGATGCCTGCATCGGTTCGGAGGGGCTGCGGCTGCCGCGTGTGCCCGGCGGGCAAACACAGCGCACCCCCCAGCCGCCTTAAAAAGCGGGCAAATTACCCCAGGATGCCGCTGCTTTTGATCGCCTGTACGGCCTCGCCGATCTTCTCAACGGGCATCGTCAGGGCAAAACGGACGTAGCCCTCGCCGCTCGGGCCAAAGCTCGAGCCGGGGGTGCAGATGACGCCGGCCTTGTCGATCAGGGCCAGGCAGAATTCCATGCTCGTCTTGTATCCGGCGGGCACCGGGGCCCAGACAAACATGCTGCCGTGGCTGTCGGGCACATTCCAGCCGATGCCGCGCAGACCGCCGCACAGGGCGTCGCGGCGGCGCTGGTACTCGCCGCACTGGCGCTGCACGCCGTCCAGCGGGCCGGTCAGGGCAGCAATGGCGACCTTCTGAATGGGCAGGAACATACCGAAATCAATCTGGGTGCGCAGCTTTTTGCAGGCGGCGATGACATCGCGCCGCCCCACCAAAAAGCTGATGCGCGCGCCCGTGACGTTGAAGCTCTTGCTCAAAGAGAAGAACTCCACCGCGCATTCCCCGGCACCCGGCGTGTTGAAGATGCTGCCGCCGTGGGCACCGTCAAAGATAATATCGCTGTAGGCGTTGTCATGTACCAGCAGAATGTCGTACTTACGGCAGAAATCGACGATTTCGGCGTAGAGCTCCGGCGTGCCGATGCTGCCCACAGGGTTGGCGGGCAGGCTGACCAGCATGAGCTTGGCCCTGCGGGCCACGTCCTCCGGGATGGAGGTGACGTCGGGCAGGAAGTGGTTCTCCTTCGTCAGCTTGTAGTACCATGGCTCGGCACCGCCCAGCTTGGAGCCGGTCATAAAGACGGGGTAGCAGGGGTCGGGCAGCAGCACCAGATCGCCGTCGTTGCAGAGCGCCAGGCCCAGATGGCCGATGCCGTCCTGGCTGCCGGAGAAGCTCATGACCTCGTCGGGGGTGATGGTGTCCACGTTAAAGCGGCGCTTGTAGTAGCCGCAGACAGCCTCCAGCATCTCGGGCAGGTCGCGCAGGCTGTACTTCCAGTTTTCGTTGTCCTGCGCGGCGTCGATGAGCGCCTGCTTTAGGTAGTCCGCCGGTGCAAAATCCGGCGTGCCGACGCTTAAATTGTAAAGATGACGGCCCTCGGCCTCCAACGCGACCTTTTTGTCGTTGAGCGCCGCGAAAATCTCCGGCCCGAACAGGTCCAGACGACGAGAAAACTCCATATCCCAAAACCTCGCTTATTGATGTAGCTTTATACAAAAAACGCACATTTTCTTGTATAAACATCCCCATTATACGCCGCCGCGCCAGCGCTTGCAAGAGGGTTATAAAAGAGGTATAATAAAAATTAAATTAAATACGAACATATGCCGCTCGCCTTC
>ULWD01030656.1_pt1 | contig 44608 bp, 36 predicted proteins | sample 1960011 | NCBI WGS metagenome assembly ULWD01 (sample SAMEA4835803, study PRJEB28245) | human gut metagenome | biome: gut microbiome; material: fecal sample | place: Denmark | collected 2008 | reverse complement strand
TTTTTTTATTATATTTTGCCACGAAAAATTTAACTCATATTATCAATTTCTAGCATTACAATTTGTAAAAAAGTAAAAACAGTAGTATATACTACTGTTCATATGTAAACCAAAGTTTATTTTGTTTTAATTCACTTATTATTTTATTATGTTCATCATTCGTTTTTGAAAAGTAAATTTTTCCATTTTTATCTGCAACGAAATACAAGTAGTCACTTTTAATTGGTGCAATTGCACATTTTATTGATTCTTCTGAAACTGATGCGATTGGTCCTACTGGTAACTTTCCTTGCATATTTGGTCCTCTAGTATTATATGCGTTATATGTATTTAATTCTTTAGATGTTAAATTTCTTTCTCCCATATCAACTTTTATGGCATAATATGTTGTAACATCACTTCCTAAAGACATATTTGATTTTAATCTATTATAAATTACACTTGAAATACCTCTTCTACTTTCCACATCTTTTCCTTCAAGTTCAATTATTGAACCAATTGTTAATAATTGGTGTACAGAATAACCTGTTTTATCTATATATTTTTTATATTTATTTAAAATTTGATCTGTTTGATCAAGCATTTGTTTGAAAATTTCTTCTACAGTTACATCTTTATTTTTGAATGTATATGTTTCTGGAAATAAATATCCTTCCAAAGCGTAATAAATATCTTCGTTTTGAATTTCGTCAGTTAAAAACCAATATTTTTCAATTAAATTAGATATATACTCCCTATCTGATAGCTTATTATATACATCTTCTTCTGAATTTGAAGTTTCTTCTGCAATTTTTTTTGCAATCCATCTTATATTTTTTCCTTCTTTGAATGTAATAGTAATTTCTTCATTTATTACATCTCCGTCCACCATTGTTTGAAGTATCTTTTCTAGGCTCATTGAAGGACTCAATTCATACTTTCCAGCTTTTAAACTATTTACATTATTTAGTTTGATAAATATTTTTGTTGCAAGTTCATCTTTTATCAAGTTTTCTTGTTTTAACTTCTCTATTATCTTTACTGTACTTAGTCCTTGCTCTATTTCAACTTTCTTAGTTTCTGTTGAACTTTCATTTACTGGTTTTAACATATTATTAAACCATACTATGGAACCAAAAACTCCACAAAATATAGCTATCATTAATACAATTATTACTATTATTAATATCTTTTTTTTATTACCCATATTTACCTTATATTGACTTTTAATCAATATTTTTCTCCTTTTTTATCTTCTTTTGAATTATTATAGTTACTGTTGTTCAAATTCACAATAAATTCCACATTCCTTAAATATTGGATTTGCCTCTATTTTGAATCTTTCGGAATATTCATTATTTGAATCTAATATAAACTTTATTTGCATTTTATCATTTTTTATTGCTTCTGTAAATATTTTTTGAATTAAATTCATTCTATTTTTAAAATTTGAAATATCTTGTTTTCTTATGTCTTCTTTTAATGCATCATTTTTCAAAATATTTACTTCTTCTATAAAATTTTCTCTTTTGATTACTTTATTGGTTAATTTTTTTGTTTTAATAAAGCCTATATATCCATCATTTGTTCTAACTCTTGTCCACTTTCCTTCTTCTGATAAAAAAATAACTTCTTCATCTTTTTTTACTTTAGTCAAAGTTTTTGAAAATAAATTTTGTTTAATCTTTACTGATACTTTCTTCTTTGCATTCTCAGTTACTTGTTCTTTTTCGAGATTGTCAATTATAACTATATTTGATTTATCTGAATAATTAAAATCTATATTATATACATCTTTTAATTCTGAAATTGGTAAATAATTTTTTTGATTCAGTGTAATAGCACCACTTGATATTTGTCTTTCTGTCCCATTTATATTTATCGTATTACTATCAAATTCAATGCATGCTACTTTTCTATTACTAGTTGTGATAATTAAATTATCATTTTCATTATAAATTGTATTATCTATATACTTTTTTATATCTTCATAACTCATAAAAATAGTATTGTCTATATTATATAGCTTATTTGATAAATCTTGTGTAACTTTTTCATTATCTATTATAAGTTCTATTTCTTTATTTTTAGGTTTACTAAATATTCTAAATACAAAAAATAATATTATTAAAAATAATATTATTTTTGTGATTATTTTTTTTATTTTATTATTCGTCTTGTTTTTTCTTATACCGTGCTTAGCCATAAAAACTCCTTCTGACTACATTTTTCTAAATACGCCTATTACTTTTCCCAAAATTTTACAATCTGGAACTATTATTGGATCCATTGTAGAGTTTTCTGGTTGTAGTCTTATATGATCTTTTTCCTTATAAAATGTTTTTACTGTAGCTTCATCTTCTATTAACGCCACCACAATTTGTCCATTTACTGCATCATTTTGTTTTCTAACTAATATGTAATCTCCATCTAAAATTCCAGCTTCTATCATGCTTTCTCCTCTTACTGTTAGCATAAAACTTTCAGAATTACCAACAAAATCTATCGGAATAGGAAATGTGTCTGATACATTTTCTACAGCTAAAATAGGTGCTCCAGCTGTAATTTTTCCAACTAATGGTACATCTATTAACTCTTTTTGAGAGTAATAATCTTTTTCTACTTTTTGAATTGATTCTCCCGTACTTCCTTTTAGTAATTTAAGTGTTCTTCCTTTTTTATCTTCTTTTTTAATGTAACCTTTTTCTTTTAATTTCGCCAAATATCCATGGACTGTTGCTGTTGAACTTAACCCTACTGCTTTACCTATTTCTCTTACTGATGGAGGATATCCATCTTCTATAACTTGTTTTTCAATAAATTTTAAAATTGCTTTCTCTCTTTTATTTAAATCCGATTTCTTCTTAGTCATAAAATCACTCTCCCAAAACTTTTTTATCATATTACCATATATTTCTCTATTTGTCAAACAAAATTTTGTCTTTCTTTTCTAATACTAATACTGAAATAACACACATCATTATCATACTGGATTGATTAAAAAATACATATCCTGCTAATGTAGATAAAGCTAATCCTAAGCTCAATCCTGTTATATACATAATGATATTTTTATCTATAATTTCTCTATTCTTTAGGGTTAGATATACTATATTTCCCAAAATAAATATAAAAGGACCTAAATAAAGTATAAAACCAATTATTCCAAAATTCAATAATATGGCAACCGCTTCCATTTCCATTACTAACTCTCTAAATTGTGCTTTATATCCATTTCCAAAAAGAATTAAAAATATATTTTTTTGATTTTTTACCAAGTATACATTATATATTAGTTGTTGCTTTCTTAAATCTACGTTTGAAAGATTTTTATCTTTCGCATAAACATATAAATCACATACAGACTTTTGTCCTGCCTTTGACATATATTTTTCTGAAATTTGACCATCCTCTATTTTTCTATAAATAGAAAGTATATCTCCTGTAACATTTCTTACTTCTCCTGTTTCCGGATCTAAATTTTGTTGGTTATTGTTTTTTAATTCCTGTCTTCTTTTTATAACTTGTAATCCGAAAGTTGAAAATATTATTATTACTGTAATAAACATTGCTAAGTAACATATTATCTTTTTCTTATTAATTCTTCTTTTGTTAATATTTAATAAAACATCTGACAAAATAAATATTGTTCCTACAATTAAAACTCCTATTATTCCTGTCCTTGTTCCTGAAAATATAACTAAATAAATTGCTGATAATATAAACACTAACATTGATAATATCTTTTTATTATCATTTATAGTAGAAATTATACAAAGTCCAATGATAATAACTGTACAAAGACTATTTCCTGATTCAAATAAGCCTTTATAACCTGTTCCCTCCAAATATGTAGTTGATGATGTTTTAGTTATTATTGAAATAAATATTGAAATCGTATAAATTAAAATACTACCAAGTACAGAATTCTTTAATATCTTTTTGTCTTTATTTTTGAATACTTCATACATATCATATAAAACAATTATCATAAAAGAATAATTAATCAGATACTGCATTTCACTTTTTAGATTTCCATATGAACTTTCTGTTATAATATTTTTATATAAATACAAATGAATACATGCATATATAGCATAAATCATACTAATAGAAAAGATTCTTTTTTTATTTTTTCCCTTTAAAAATAAATATGTAAAAATAATCATAGGAATTATTGGTCTTAAAAAAGTAGTTGGTGATAAATTGGTTTCAAATTTATTTCTAAAGACAAAGCTTAGAATATCTAAAATAGGACTTATCAAAATGAACAACGACATCAAAACTTGAAGCCAATCTCTTCTTGTTTTTGTTTCTTCTTCAAATGATATTATATTACATCTTTTTATTAAACCAACAAACTTAATATACATATTTTTCATATTTTTGTTTTCATTTAATATCCTATTTTTTTCCCAATCAGGAAATTTCGAATTTAAATTTTCCCATGTTTTCTTTAACGCAAGTTTTCTATCTTTTTTATCTTTTATTTTTATCATTCTTTTTAAAGAACTACATAATAAAAATCTTGTATAAATATACTCTAATTCTTCTTTATATTTATCATAAAATCCTTTATCTTTATAATATTTTATTACATTTTCTAAGACTGTAAATATTTCCATTGTTCTAATATTTTGTGTATTTGCAATTGAGTTACTTCTTTGCACATAATGTACAAAACATCTATTTATTAAAGAAACTCTCTCCAAATATGGTACTAATTTATAAAAAAACTCTACATCTTCATATCTTAACCCCATTGGAAATTCTACTTTTGCTTTTTCTATAATTTCCCTTTTTATTAATTTATTCCATGCTACTACTCTATTTATCGTAATCAATTCACTTTTATTCTTTGCAAGGACACCATGGTCTTCTTTTATTTTTTTAGGATATTCCCATAAAAAATCGCATTCCACCATATCAGCATTTTTATTTTTTGCTTCTTTATACATTTCTTCATACATATCTTTTTCGACATAATCATCTGAGTCTATAAATGCAATATATTCACCTTTTGCATATGGCATTCCATAGTTTCTTGCTGAAGATAGTCCCCCATTTTCTTTTTCCAAATATATTACTTTTTCAGGATACTTTTTTATATAAGGAAGTATTTTTTCTTTAGTTTGGTCTGTTGACCCATCATTTACAATTATTATTTCTATTTCTTTAAGCGTTTGGCTTAATAGTGATTCAATACATCTTTCTATATAATTTTCAACATTATATGCTGGAACTATTATACTTACTTTTTGCATCTTAGTTTCCTTTCATTTAATAATCTGTTAAAATTATATATATTGTTGGTTTTTTTGTCAATAAAAGAAGTTCTTATTTTGAATCCTCAACACTAAAATAGTTTTGATTCATCTAATTTAAAAACTTCTCTTAATATTAATAATTAAATTATATATTTATCTTGTATTTAATAAATTTAAAAGTGCTACTTAACAATGCTTTCTGCAATGATAGATAAATCAGATATATCTATTATTCCATCATTGTTTAGATCTCCCGCTTTAAACCTATCATCCTTTAAATCTGCTTTTTCTACAATATATGCTGCTAAAATTCCTAGATCAGATACATCTATAATTCCATCACTATTTATATCACCTTTTTTTACAATTGAGCAAAAATTACTTGTATATTTAATGGCTTTCAATGTTTTATTTTCATAGTCAACTTCATAATCTGTAAGTTCGGGTTCATTTCCTGTATTTGAATAGTATGCGATATTTTTTCCTGCATCATACCCTACTAGATTATATCCCTCTTGATGGTAATGAATTAAATCTGGTCTGTTAAAGAATGCATATTCAAATCTATTATTAGAATCATTCCAAATTTCTTCTTTACAAGATGATAATGCCTTTAATGCAGTTGATGCTAAAACAACATTATTTTGTGTTTTACACATTTCTGTTTGAATTTCTTGAATATTATTATGTGTTAAATTAGATCCCATTCTATTACCAATTCTTACTATGAAAGTTTTATCAATTCCCGACTTTTTCTCGTTTCCGTCTATTTCAACTGCTATATCTTGCATTGAGTTTATTACATAATTTAATTTTTCTTTATATGATTCCCCATCTTTTAGATATTGCTCGTATGTATCTTTTGAAACATTTGGTAAATTTGTAGGATTTGAAGCATCTGCTTCTCCTTGACACCATATCATATATTTATTTCTTATGGTGTATCCATTTTCTTCTAGATATTTTATTGCTTTTTTATACTTATATATTGCATCTTTTAATAGTACATCTTTACCATTTTCTTCGTTCCAACTATTATATATAGATTTTCCTCCAATTGCGCTTATGACTCCAACTACCGGAACTCCTGTTTCTTTATAATATGCATTTGTAAGAGCTGTAACCATTGTACCTGATGTTTCTGGCTTTTCACTTCCAATTGCATTTTGTCCTTTTCCAAATGGCTCTGACATCTCAACAAGTTTTCCACCATTTTCTAATTCACTTTTTGTATTTGTTGTTTCATCATAATCATATATTTGGAATTCTTTATTTATTGTATTACCTTTCTCATCTTTAATTGGATCATTTTTTTCTTCTGTATTCAATTCTATATTTCCATATCCAACCATATTGCTTTGTCCCATGAAAATCATCAAATCTATAACTTTTTCATCGAATTTTCTTTTAACAATTTCTTTGTTTTCTATATTAGTTCTATTTTCTACTAAATTCTTGATTATTTCATTCTGTTTATCTATCATAAATCTTTGTTCAAATATGATATGGTTCCATGTTGTAATGTCCTCTGTGTTACTATTTTCAAATATTTTCTCAATCTTGTCAGTAGAATCTTCTCCTATTGACGTAATTTCACAATAAACATTTAAATTATCAGACTTTCTGTTTATAGTAGCTCTTTTAAATCTAATTGTAATTTTATATTTATCCTCATTCTTCTCAGTATTGCATATAAAATTATCTCTTCTATAAAGTAAATTTGATGGTGTTTTAAATGTATTTATTTCAAAGTTCCCATTATTATTCTTTAATCCTATTTTGTAATACCCATTTCCTTTTTCAGTTTTATTCACACCATCTTGAGTAACTTTTTTATCAAATAAATAATTATTTAGCATTAAATCTATTTCATCGTTTTCTTCTATATTTTCTAAAACAATATATATACTATCACCTTCACAATTCTCTATACTATCGTCTGTAAGAACATATCTTGTTGTATTTGATTGCGTAATTTCTTTATATTTTCCTTTTTCATTTATATCAAACTCTGAATATCCTACTCTTAAAGATTTTGCAGAATTAGTACAACCTATAATAGGTAAATATTTATCTTCAACCTTACCAATATAATTTTCTGACGATACATATAAAGTATATTTATTATTTTGAATATCCAATAAATCAATATTTTTATTGATAAATACACTCATATTTGAAGCACTCAAATAATATTTAACTTTTAAAGACAATTTATCATCTGACAAAGTCCAGTGCTCTATTTCTTTCAATTCTCTATTTGATTTTATAGTAACTGTCATTATATTACTTTGTTTTAAAAATGTTGTATTTATTTGCCATAAATTATCATCCTCACCATTTTTTATATTATATCCAATATCACTGTTTTTTTCGGCTTCTATATTTATAGAATTGTTACCTGAATTTATTAAATATGACAAACCAATTTTTTCTTCATTATCTACCCTTTTATTTAATAATTCATCAATTCTTAAGTCTGTTATCCCACTTGACTTGATAATGTTATCTTCAATTGTAAATCCTGCGCCTGGCCTTGAACCAATACAATTTATTTCTTCATTACCATTTGTGACTGTGTTTTTCATATATCTGCTATCTTTTAGCCAAATTCCTCTTGATGCATTTAATATATAGTTATTATTAATTTGAGCGTAATAACTTGGTCCTTTTTCTGAATTGTGATAAATGCCATTCCTATATAACTCATTGTTTGTACTATTTTTCTCATCAATCAAATTATTATTTATTTTTATTTTCTCGCTTTTATCAAAAACAATACTTCCAGTACCTAAGGAATGTGAACCTATTGTATTACCTATACAATCAATATTTTTACCACTCATCATAATGTTATTACATTCACTATTTCTCACATTATTATCTAATATTTTTGTATTTTCTACTTCTAGAGTTCCAATACCTACTCGACTTTTATTTATTGAACAATTTAAAATTTCCACATTTTCTACATTATAGTAATCATAATATTTTCTTTCATCATAATCACCTTTATATGTTTTAAGTTCAGAATTAATTTTATCGAGTGTATATCCTGTTTTTAACTTTTTTGAACCTTCTACAATAATTCCAAATGAATAAGCATTTTGTATTTTACAATTTTTTATAGAAATGTTACTCATTTTGTAATATTCATCATTCTGATTTTTCTGTTTTCTTGAAATTAAAATTCCGCTTCCATACATTGTTTGTGTATCATATTCTTCTGTACTTGATTTTCCTATGTCTATGTTAATATTTTCAATATTTACATTCTCTATATCTTTTTCTGAACTTTCATTATTACAAAATATTGCAGATAAATATTTATTAGTGGTAATATTTTCAAAATTGCACTTTATAACAGTATTGTCTTTTTCTCCTATTAAATTAATATTAGATTTACTTAAGTTAATTGGTTTAGTTATGCAATATACTCCACTTGGCAAAAAAACAGTTGTTTCTTTATTTTCATCACATTTATCTATAACTTTTTGTATTGCAATTGTGTCATCTGTCTTTCCATCACCTTTTGCTCCATTGTCTTTTACTGAAATCATATTGTTTTTATTTGTAGTATCTTCTATTGCAATTACCATGTCATTTAGTAAAAGAGAGCTTAAAAATACTAATATAATTATTAAATAAAATATTTTTACTATTAATTTGTTTAACCCTATTTTTTTCAATTTTTTCTCCTTATAATATACTACTTTTCATTACCTATTGTATATTATTAGAAAATAAAAGTAAATCTCTTTTATATTCAAGTATATTGGATATATTACGGACGTAATTAATGTGCTTCTTTATCATTTATTTTAAATTTTTATTACAAAAATTTTTCAAAAAGAGATTTTAGCATTTATTCTTAGGGAAATAAGTGTTTTATATTTTTATCTTATTTTTAAGTATAAATTTATATTTATGCTTAAAATAATTCTTTTTATTAATTGTTTAAAATCCCTTATCTTTATGTTATTTTTCATCTTTCTTCTTTTTATTTCATTTATATAGTCTCTTTGTTCTTTTTTATCTAAATCTTTTATTGTCAAAAGGATACTATTTGTATAAAATATTTTAACATTTTCTTTAGTATATTCAGATATTTGCATATTCTCCAGTTTTTCTACCATATTATCATAATGAGCAAGTTTATCATATGCTTTTTTTAAATTTTTGTTTTTATCTCTCATAATACTACCACTGCTTTGAATATAATAATATCCATATATATTTGTAGATTTTACTTTTTTTGCTGCTAAAATTACTTGTGGAATTAATCCAAAATCTTCATTATACATATCTCTTTCGAATTTTAAATTATTTTTTTCAAATAGCTCTTTTTTGAATAGATATAAACATGGTGAATCTACTAAAACGTCTTTAAAACATAATTCATTAAAAGCTTCTTCGCCAGTTTTTTTATCAAAAATTGGTCCAGATACCTTTTTTATAATTTTTCTTTTTTTGGACATAATTGTTGCTTTATATTTAACTAAATCGTACCCCTCCTCTATATATTTTGATAATACTTCAACTAGATTTTCATTAACAAAATCATCCGCATCGACAAAAATAAAATAATCTCCTTTGGCTTTTTCTATTCCTAAATTTCTTGCAACGGAATTTCCAGATGTTCCCTCTTCAACTTTGTAATAACTTATTTTATCGTTATTTATATAGTGATTTACAATTTTCTCACATTCATCTGTGGAATTGTCATTTACTAATACAATTTCAATGTTTTCGTATGTTTGTTTTAATAGTCTAATTATACAACTTTCTAATGTTTTTTCTGCATTATAAAATGGAACTATTATACTTATCTTTTCCATAAATTTCCTCCTATCCGAAAAGACTAATTTGGTTACTTTCTTGCATTCCATCTAAAACTCCAAATTCTCTTAATTGGTCTATTGTCGAAGCTCCGACTTTTGCTTTCATTCTTACTTCATCAATTGACATAAACTCACCTTGTTTAGCCGCCTCGTATATTGCTTCAGCTGCAATTGGACCCATTCCTGGAATGCTACTAAAAGGTGGTCTTATACCTTCTTCTTCTACTAAAAAGTTCTTAGCATGTGATTTATATAAATCTATTGGTAAAAACTTTAAGCCTCTTTCATACATTTCTAAAACTAGTTCTAAAACAGGATACATATCTTGATCTTTTTTCGCAGCTGCATTTCCCTGCATATCTATTTCTTTCATTTTATTTTTTACTTTTTCTTTTCCATATATCATGCATGATGCATCAAAATTATCTGCTGCTCTTATTGAGAAAAATGCTGCATAATAAGCCTTTGGAATATGAACTTTAAACCATGCAATTCTAAAAGCATTCGTTACATATGCCGCCGCATGTGCTTTTGGAAACATGTATTTTATTTTTTCACAAGACTTTATATACCAGTCTGGAACGTCATGTTCTTGCATAAGTGGTATGTATTCTGTTTGCCACTTTGGCTCTTTACCTTTTGCAACCTTTCCTTTACGAACTGATTCCATTATTTTAAATGCCTTATCTGGTGGTAATCCTTTTTTTATTAGATATATCATTATATCATCACGACAACATATTGCCTCATTTAATGTTACTGTTCCTTCTGCTATTAAACTCTGAGCATTATTAAGCCATACATCAGTACCATGAGAAAGTCCCGAAATACGAATAAGTTCATCAAAAGTCTTAGGTTTTGTATCTACAAGCATTCCTCTTACAAATTTTGTTCCGAATTCAGGAACTCCATAACTTCCAACTTCAGATTTAATTTGTTCTTTTTTTACTCCTAATGCTTCTGTTGAACTAAATAGAGACATAGTTGCCTTGTCATCTAAAGGAACCTTTGTTGGGTTAATTCCCGTTATATCTTGAAGCATTCTAATTACCGTTGGATCGTCGTGTCCAAGAATATCTAATTTTAATAAGTTTTGATCAATCGAGTGATAATCAAAGTGTGTTGTTATTATATCAGAATTTGGATCATCTGCAGGATGCTGTACAGGCGTAAATTCATATATTTCTCTTCCTTTTGGCACAACTATAATTCCACCTGGATGTTGTCCAGTAGTTCTCTTTATTCCTGTACATCCTATAGAAATTCTTGCAATTTCAGCTTGGCTTACCGGTATATGTCTTTCTTCAAAATATTTTTTAACATAACCAAAAGCTGTTTTATCTGCTACTGTTCCAACTGTTCCTGCTTTAAAAGTTGTACCTTTTCCGAAAATAACTTCTGTATATTTATGCGCTTTTGCTTGATATTCTCCTGAAAAGTTTAAGTCTATATCTGGCTCTTTGTCTCCATTAAAGCCTAAAAATGTTTCAAATGGTATATCCATTCCGTCCTTATCAAGCCTATGTCCACACTTTGGGCATTGTTTATCAGGTAAATCGAATCCATTTTGAAATCCATAGTCTGTAAAATCAACATATTTACATTTAGGACATCTATAATGAGCTGGCAGTGAATTAACTTCAGTAATACCTGTCATATTTGCAACAAATGATGATCCAACAGATCCTCTTGATCCTACTATATATCCATCTTCATTTGATTTCCAAACTAGTTTTTGTGCAATTATATACATAACTGAAAAGCCATTTTTTATAATCGAGTCTAATTCTTTTTTTAGCCTTGTTTCGACTTGTTCTGGTAAATTTTCTCCATATAATTCATGTGCTTTGTTATATGCAATCTCTTTTATAGTTGTTTCACATCCTGGTATATGTGGAGGACATTTTTCTTGAGAAATTGGTGAAATTTGTTCACACATATCTGAGATTTTATTTGTATTTGTTACAACAACTTCATATGCTTTTTCTTCTCCTAAATACTTAAATTCTTCCAGCATTTCATTCGTTGTTCTCAAATACAATGGAGCTTGGTTATCTGCATCTTTATACCCTTGTCCAGCTTCTAAAATTCTTCTATAAATTTCATCTTGAGGATCCATAAAATGTACATCACATGTTGCAACAACCAATTTATTTAGCTTTTCTCCTAATGCTACTATCTTTCTGTTTATATCTTTTAAAGCTTCTTCGTCAGGTACAATTCCTTCTCTTACTAAAAACTGATTATTTCCTAGTGGTTGAATTTCTAAATAATCATATGAATTGGCAATTTCTTCAATTTCTTCATCTGATCTTCCAAGTTCAATTGCTTGATAAAGTTCTCCCGCTTCGCATGCACTACCTAATATAAGCCCTTCAGAATATTGTTTATATAAACTTTTTAAAATTCTTGGTTTTTTATAAAAGTATTTTAAATGTGAAAGTGAAACCAGTTTATATAGATTTCTTAAACCAACATAATTCTTTGCTAAAATAATTGCATGATATGATTTAAGTCTTTTATATTCTTCTTGTTTTGATTTTTCGTCCTCTGCTTTTAATGCAATATCTGCTACTTTGGTTGCTCCACGTTTTTTTAACATATCCATCATAACATTTAGAACTTTTACAGTTGTATCTACATCATCCAATGCTCTATGTGCTACTTCTACTTTTATTTTTAAATACTCTGCAATTTTCCCAAGTTTATGTTTTTTTAAATCTGGAAATAATTTTCTTGAAAGAGGTAGTGTATCAACATATGTAAAATCAAATTCATATCCCAATTCTTTTGCAACATGTCTTAAAAATCCTATATCAAATTCTGCATTGTGAGCAACTAAAACTGTTCCTTTTATAAATTCAAGCACTTTAGGAAATATTTCATCAATTTTAGGTGCATCTTTTACCATCTCATCTGTTATATTAGTAATTTCTACAACTCCTTCTGGAATTTTCTTTTCTGGATTAACAAATTCACAAAACTCATCAATCACTTCACCATTTTTTATTTTCATTATACCAATTTCGGTAATTTTTTCTGTTTTTGGAGATATTCCCGTTGTTTCCAAATCTAAAACACAATATGTTGTGTCTATATCTTGTCCTTTATCATTTACTACAACAGCTGAACCATCTGGTACTAAATAAGCTTCAACTCCATATATAATCTTCATGTCTGGATTATCTAGTCCTAATAATTTATGAGCCTCCGGAAAACTTTGTACAACACCATGATCTGTAATAGCAATCGACTTCCAGCCCCATTTCATTGCTCGTTTTATTAAATCTGTAGCTGATGTCATTGCATCCATTTGACTCATTTGTGTATGCATATGTAATTCTACTCTTTTTACATCTGCAAGATCCTGTCTTACTTGCTTCTTGATTCCTTCTGTCTCAACGACAACATTTGCTAAAATCTCCATTTCATGTGTAAAGTTACTTATTCCTGATTTTCCTTCAAGCTTTACACCTTTAGCATCTTTTAATCTACCAATAATTTTTTTCTTTTCTTCTGGTTTTACAAATATTTTGCATGCAATGGTACTAGTACCATCATACACATTAAATGATAATAAAAACTTTCCACTTTTTAATTCTTTCTCTTCAAGAGTTCCATTTAATATTTCACCTGTTATTGCAGCAACGTCATCTTCTGGTGAAATATCTACAACATTAACTATATTACTCTTTATGTTTGCATTTCTTCCATAAATTAAAGGTGTTATTTCTTCTTCAAATTCTTCCTCTGGAGGAGGTGGTGGTGGTATAATTTGAGCCTCCAAATTAGTTTTAGTTTCTTGTACGTTATTATTAGCTTTTAATTGTTTTTCATTTTGTTTTTTGGTGTTTAACTTTTCTTCAGCAATTTGTTCTCCTATTGCCATATGTTCCAAAGCTTTTTCTATTGCGTGTTTTTGATTAAACTCTAACTTTTTTGCAAGTTCAGCTTCATCTTCACTATTTAAATTTTCAGTGAAAGTTACTTTATAATCTACTTTAAATAAATTTTTTATTACTCTTTCAAGCTCTCTATCTAATTTTCTTCCTCTTAGAAATTCTGCTCCCTTTATTTTCATTTTAACATCGATTTTATTTTTATTCACTTCAATAGTACTTTTTAATAAAATCATTGGTCTCATCAATGGATATTTATGTACCATATAACAAATTAAATTTTGCCATTCGTCTTCTATTGGTTTTATTTTTACATTTTCACAATAATTAATATCAACATCAACATTTCCAAATCCAAATCTTTCTCTTAAAAATTTTTCAAAAAACCAAAATTCTTTTATTTCTATATATTCATCGCTCTCTAGTTTCATTTCTAAAACATTTGCTTTTCTTATAAAATTCATTTGTATTATTATTGCATTTTTTATATTACTATCTGTTTTATAATCACTAAATACCTTACCTATTATTTTTTGTTTTTCCATTTTGTTTCACCTAAAATTAATTTATTTTTTTAAAAACGGCAGGTTAAGTCGAGTATTAAACTCTATTAATCTGCCTCCTTTTGTTTCTAATTTCTTGTAATTTTTAATTTTTCTAATACAAATTCTTCTTTTGGTCTCATTTTCATTTTATCTTCTTCTTTTATATGGTCATATCCCATAAGATGGTAAAAACTATGAACAACCATATAACTTAATTCTCTTTCAAAAGAATGTCCATATTCCCTTGCTTGTATCTCAACCTGTGGAATAGAGATTACCATATCCCCCAAAACATCAATATTTTCAAATTCTTTATTAATTATAATACTATCAATTTCATCCTTTTCAAACATTGGAAAAGATAATACATCTGTTGCTTTGTCTATATTTCTGTATTTGTAATTCAATTCTTTTATATTTTCGGGAGTAGTCAATGTTACACTTACTATAAGTTTTGAGTTTTCTAACCCTTCAACTTTAAAGCATTCATCTAAAACATTTGAAATGATTTTTTCATATTTTTCGTCTTGTTCAATATCCAAGTAATTTATTTCATACATTTTTAATCACATTCCTTTTACTAATTATGCACTTACATTATTTAAATTAGTTACCTTTACTTTTGTGTATTTGTTTTCTGATACATACCCTCTTATTTGTTTCATTACACCATAGTCAACTAATTTTCTTTTGTAATATTTTATTAGTCGAGAATAATCTAATTTTTCTTTTCTTGCCTTTTTTATTTCTTCTTGAATATATAAAATTTCTTTTTGTTTAATATATTCTACATAATCGGTTTCTTTTAGTTTTTGAATATCTTTATATTTTTTCCAGAAAATTTTAAATGCTTCTCTTTCTTCATTATTTTCCCAATAAACTTTTGTAGACAATAATTTTGAATTATACTCTTCTATTAAATCTAGTAAAATATCATATGCTTTTTCTCTTTTCACTGCAATTTTTGTATCTTGTATTAGACATCTAGCATCTTTTAAAAGTTTCAAATAACATTGATCTGCAACAGCAAGAGGAAGGCTATGTGTAAATAATCTTCTACTTATACCAAGTAAAAGCATATTTTTTTCAATATTGTCTCTTTGGTCTAATTTGCCTACAGTGAAATTCTCATATTTTTCATATTCTTCTAAAATATCTGAAAATTTTTCTTTTCCTTCAGTTTTAAATTTTATACTTAAAATGCTATCTATATAATCTTGTAGTGTATTAAATATTTTTATATATATCCATTCTTTAGTTGAATCAAAAATTTTCATTGTATCAGCTAGTTTTATTGAATAATTCTTAAGAATTCCTTTATATAGCCAGTCCATTTTTGCAATATAAAACTTATTATATTTTTCAATTAATTTTTCTTTACCTGAGTTCTTTACAGTTTCATTATCTAAGTCAATCAGATATTTTTGCTTTCTAAATTTATATTCTACATATTCATTTTCTTTTAAAGCAATTACTCCATAATAAGTAGACATCGCTTTTTTTTCAAAATCTGAAGCAGTATTATTTTTTACTTTTTTATATATTGAATCCATAACATATTTATCTAATGCTTCTAAATAAACAGCATAAGATTCTTCATATTTTTTTTCCAAAATATCTTTTTCATCAGGATTAGCATTTAAAAAATTTTCATATGTTTTTATCATGGAATTCCTTTTCATTGATATTAGCATACTATTTATGCCAACTTTTGTAGGAATTAACATTTTAGAAATTTTATTTGATAATTTACTAAAAAAACTCTTATTAACTCCTGTGACTTTTAAACTTACTTCTTCCATGTTCATCTTTCCTTTCAAATTAGTTTTTTCTGCCGTTATTTATTGCGTTTTTTATTATCTTAATGTTGCTTTTTTTATTAGATATTTTCTTACGGATTCATTGTATAACAAAAAAAAGAAAATAGCAATAAATTTTTACTATTTTCTTTTTAATTTTATTACTATTTTTTATCTACTCCTATATCCTCAATTACTTCAAAAACAACTTCTACTTCTATATCTCCCACTCCTTCTTTTGTATTAACAATTTTGTTTACAATATTTTCTTTATTTTCAATTTCTTTTTCCAATTCAGAACTTATTTCTTCAACAGCTATATTTTTTGCTTCTTCAAAAGAATATACTTTTTCTTCCCTATATTCTTCTTTATTTGTAATTTTAGTAATTGAGATTGGTAAGTAAAAATTTTTTCCTATTTTTAATTTTTCTTCATTTTTTTCAGATGTATACATATTAAAGTTAGATTTTTTTGTATATAAACTTAAACTATAGTTGTTAAAATTAATTTCATATTTTTTTTCTTCTTTTCCTGTATTCTTTTTTATTTTTTGATTTAATTCTATTCTTTTTGTTTTAGAATATTTTACTTTTGCCTTAACTTCGCCTAAGCTATGTACCTGTCTTGGTTCTGTATATTTTCCTTCTATAATTCCCTCTATTAAAACATCTCCTTGTTTTACTTGATCATCTACATTTACTCTTGCTGTTCCATTTCTTGCAACTATTTTGGTTATTAATCCGTCTTTGCCAGCTACAATATTACAATAATCATTATTATTTATAATTTCTGGAGGATTATCTGCTTTTACAACATTTATAATTACATTTGTACCTTCTATGTCTATTCCTACCCAAGATATATCACTTCTATCGAGCTTTAGTTTATTTATAATACTTGACGTATCTATTGAATCTTTTTTTACTCCTCTTTTTAATCCAACTTTTTCAAGTTCTTCTTGTAAATTATCTATAGTTAAATTATCTTTTACATTAATATCTATATTCCATACATAATTAGAGCTTATATATATCAATAAAGAAATTATTAACAAAAGTATTACAAATAATTTTCTTTTCCTATATTTATTTAGTAAAAAAGGTATTCCTCTTTTCTTTTTAATTCTAATTTTACACTTTGTTTTTCTTGCTACCTCTGATAATCTTTTAAAATCTGATATTCCAATATTTAAGTACAATTTAACATTTTTCTCTCTTTTCAAATTCCATATAAGTATTTTTTTGTTTGTACAAATATTTATGAATCTCTCTATATAATATCCCTCAACCTCTATTCTTACATAACCTAAAAGCAATCTAATAAAAATACCTATATGCATACTTTTTATATGATAATTTTAAGCAAAATTATCATATCCTCCTTCCAATTAATCTTCTACGTATTCGATATCTAAAGACTCTATTTTTCCATTTATTTTTATATTATCTTCTGACATATTTTCTAACTTTAAATTAAATCCATTTATATTTATGTTTCCAATATAAGTACTTATTTTAACGAAAAAATCCTCATATTCTAAAATCCCCTTGTAATTTTCGATTATCATTTCTTGAAACCCAGAAATTATGATTTTGGGTTCTTTTGTATATACTTCTTTTGGCATTTCAAGCATCCTATTTAACTTTTCTATTTTTTTCATAGTATTATCTAATAATTCAATTACTTTTATTAATTAAAATCTGTTAGTAATTGATTTTCCTTTCATTTTATTTAAAGTACAACAACTTTTAAATTTACATAAATTCATCTAAACTTCTAAACTCATATCCTTGCTCTCTTACTTCTTTTATCATTTGATTCATAATTTCAGCATTTGTTTTAGAAGTTGCATGCAAAAGCATAATCTCCCCATTATGCAAATTTGATATAATCTTATTTAAAGCCTCTTCAGATGATGGTTGACTATTTTCGTTCCAATCTACATATGCGAAACTCCACATAACAGTTCTAAATCCTAATGAATTTGTTATGCTTAGTGATCTTTGACTAAACTCACCTTTAGGTGGTCTTAAATATTTCATTTCATACCCATATTTTTCAAATACATTTTTGTTCAAATCCATAATTTCTTTTTTCATTTCATTATCTGATAAATCTGGCATACTTTTATGATTCACTGTATGATTACCTATAATATGCCCTTCATCAATCATTCTTTGTAATATATCAGATGCAGAATTAACATAGTGTGCAGTTATAAAAAAAGTCCCTTGAACATTATTTTCTTTTAAACTGTCTAAAATCTTTTCAGTATATCCTGCTTCATAACCTAAATCAAAAGTTAAATAAATATATTTTTTTTCTTCATTGCCCAAACAAATTCCGTTATTTTCTTGAAGAAGTCTTTCATTTTCACTTCCTACGTCAGGTCTTTCATGATTATCATTTCTTTTTATTCCCCACCCAATCTTTTTATTACTCAACACAGTTGCTGATGTTTCCTTTAGTGACTGTGTTCCTTTTATAGAATAACATATACCTATTCCAAATATTATTGCAAAGGTACAAGCCAATACTATATAATATTTTTTTCTTTTTAGAAATATTTCCATATTTTATTAGTTTCCTCTCTTTCTAAGGCTTAAACTTGGTTAAAAAATTCAACTTTTGAAAAATGTGAATTAATAAACTTTCTTATATTAAAAAGCATTTTAATTAATTTAATAAAACTGCATTATTTCAATTATTTTTCAACCTTCATTCCCTATATAATCTTATTCATTCTATTTTGTTATTATTACTTTAAAATATTTTTTCAGAAAATAAAAATATTGGTAAATTTTGGTATATTTTTTTATGTATATTTTTTGAATTTTTTCACTCAAATATTTCTAAAAACCGCTATTTTTATATATTTCGAATATTAATCTATTGACAAAATTCTGTTTTTGTTTTATCATATTCATATCAAAAAAAACATTTTTTTGTAAAAAAATATACAAGGGAGAATTTTATAATGAATTTTGTACTATGTGACGATAATTCAAAATTGTTAGATAATTTGTCTAAAATGTTAGAAATAATCTTCATAAAACATTCATTTGATGCTCAAATAGTATTTTCAACATCAAATGCTAAAGAATTGATAGATTATATTGAAAAAAATAATAAAATGGATGTATTAATATTAGATATAAATTTACACAGTGATATGACAGGTTTACAAATAGCTCAACTAGTTAGAAAGCATAATAAAAATTGTTATATCATTTTTTCGACTGCATATTTCGAATATGCCTTGGTAGCTTATAAATATAAAACATTTGATTATTTGTGTAAACCAATTACTCGTGAAAGACTTGAAGAAACTATATTAAGACTTTTTGAAGATGCCTCTGGCTCTCATACAAATTATATAAAAATTGACAATAAAAATACTATTATTAATGAAAATGAAGTTCAATATATACAACGTGATGGTATGAAAATAATATTTCATACTTCTAATAGAGACTATGAAATATATAGTTCTTTTACTAAAATTCAAGACAAATTGCCAAATAATTTTGTAAGGTGTCATAAGTCTTTTATTGCAAATGTAAATAACATTACGAAGCTTGAACCTAATTCTAATATGATTTATTTTAATAACGATTCATCTTGCGATATTGGTCCAAAATATAAGAATATACTAATGGGGGTTTTTGAAAAAAATGGAAATTTTAAATAATATATGGAATGCTTTGACTACGGAGAATGAAAGAATTGTTAATCTTCTTTCTATACCATTAGGTTTTATCGAATTGAGCTTATCCTTCTATTTATTCGCATATTTTTTAAATATAACCTACACTAAAAAACAAAAATACATTTATATTTTTTTAAGTGCATTAATAAGCTTATTAACCAAATCTTTTATACCTGCACCATTTAATACCTTGGTAAATTATATCTTTTTGTTTTTTTCAATTTATCTCATCTTTCATTTGGATATTTTGAAAACAATACTTGCAGTAATTATACCTTTTGTTACATTTTCTATAGTTGGTTCATTAATATTAAACCCACTACTTGATTTTTTTTGTATAGATTCTAACTCACTGAATAATACTCCTATTTATAAATTAATATATTTATCTACTTTATATACTCTTATTTTTGTATTTTTAAAAATTTTGAATTTGAAAGTAAATCCATTTTCAAATAATTTTGAAAAAAGAACAAGAAAAATACTACTAATAAACTTACTTATTGGTATTTTTACTTTAGTTATTCAATTAATAATAACTGTATTTTATATTAATATATTACCATTGTATATTACTTTTTTAAGTTCTATATCATTAGTTTTATATTTATTAATTAGTTTTTATAGTTTATACCACATAATTAAATTACAAAAAACAACAAAAGATTTAGAAAATGCAGAAACATATAATAAAACGTTATCTGTACTTTATGATAATGTTAAAGCTTTCAAACATGACTTCGAAAATATGGTTAATATGATTGGAGGATATGTGAAAAATAATGATATTGATGGGTTAAGAGAATATTATTCAGGACTAGAGAAAGATTATGCTAAGATAAAAAATCTTTCGGCACTTAATCCTACTCTAATTAATAATTCTGGGATATATAATTTATTGGTAAAAAAATATAATAAAGCAACCTCTATTGGCGTAAAAATGGATTTAGAATATTTCTTTGACTTCGAAAAATTGCATATGCCTATATATCAATTTTCTAGGATGCTTGGAATACTAATCGATAATGCAATCGAAGCTGCTGAAGCAAGTGAAGAAAAGCATGTTCTTATTCGATTCAGGGACTCTAGTTTCCATCATACTCAAATTATTATTATAGAAAATAGTTATTGTAGCAAAGAAAAAATTGATACCAAAAATATCTTTAAAAAAGGAATTACTGGAAAAGATGGACATATGGGAATGGGACTTTGGGAAGTTCATGAAATCCTTATGAAAAATAATAATGTTAATCTTATTACTTCTACTGATGAAAATATATTTAAACAACAAATTGAAATATACTATTAAAAGAAGTCAGATGATCTGACTTCTTTTTTTCGAATTAATATAAAATTTTAATGTTATTTAATCTTTTTTTATTAAGCTTGCTGGCATTTTAGGTTGATGAAATGCCCATAAAGCAATACAAGCTGTGTTCGTACTTTTTGCATATTTTTCGGAAATTTTAGCTAATAATTTTAACATAATAATTCTCCTTTACATTTCAAATTTTATAATAAGCATATATGCCGGCTAATATACCTATTATAATTTTACTTATGAATTTGAAGTATTATTTTGGGCATATACTTCAAATCCATATTTATTATTAGTTAGTCTGTAAGCAAAGCGAGAAATAGCTAAACTTTGCATTAGATTCCCTAAAAGTAAAATATTTGAAATTTCATTATTATGCACTATAATTGATGCTAATAATCCTATGCTTAAAAATATGTACGATAAAACTTTCTTCTGTTTCCTTTCTCTTTTACGAAGTATAGGCACATTTTCTGTATCTGCTGGTGCGTACAAATACGACATTATCATTCCAAAAATCCAAACTGATAATGTAATTAATCCTTTTAGGACCGGGTTGTCGAAAAAGATGTAACATGATATTTTTGCCACGCCACAGTAAAATACAGTTGATCCAACTATACATCCGATATGTGTCTTTAAATGAAATCCCCCTGAAACTGCCCTATATGGTAACAATACTAAAACAGTGATTAAAGTAAGTCTTAAAACTCCAAATAAATATGCTAAGCCTAGTATAATAAATGTTTTAGGAACTTCTCCAATTAATAAATGTAATCCATAATTGATTACTTCTGCTCTGTCGTTATCAACATCTGGCATTTCTTTTTGTATCTTGTCGGTTAAAAATAAGCAAATTTTATCAATCACTATTCTCACCTCGCTTTATCTTTAGCTAAATAGAGTTTAGCATAAAAATAATGGCTCAATGAAAATATTATGCGAAAAGTCATTTTTCATTTATGAAAAGTGATTTTTTTATTTTCATAAACGATTTTGATGTTTTCGTAAAGTTTACATAACATAAATAGAGCAATTTGATCTTTCAATCTTAATTGCTCTATCTTTTATTTAACTTTTATAAGCACATATATTGCTATACCAAGTAATATCAATGCAAAAAACATTAATATTACAGATTTTCTAACATTTTTGTCTTTTGTTACAAGTTTTAACATATTAGATGAAATCTCTTTTGCATCTATTTGTGACATTGTATCTTCACCTTTATCAATTGATCCTGAGTCAATATTTTCTTCTAAATCAGTTTTTTCTCTTACTTGACCTGTTTCAATTTTTTTCTGTAAGTCTTTTTTTGTTGTACTCACTGTTGTAATTACTCCTATTAAAGCCGCTATGTTAATAATAACTATAATAATTATTAGTATTATTTTAAATAAATATGATTCTGTACTGTTTTTATTGCTCATCTACAAATTACTCCTCTTAACTAATTATTTAATATTGCCTTAGTCTGAATATCCCATAATTTTCTAAATACTCCGTCCTCTTTTAGAAGCTCTTGAGGTGTCCCTGCTTCTACTATATTTCCTTTTTCCATTGCGATAATTTTATCGCATTGCATAAGAGTATTTAATCTATGGGCAATAATTATTTTTATTTTATTTTTTTCTTTTCCTAACTCTTCTACAACAAATTCTTCTGTATTTGCATCTAAGTTACTGGTTGACTCATCAAGAATTAAAACATCAGGGTTAGTAATTAATGCTTTAGCAATTGAAAATCTCTGCTTTTCTCCTGAAGATAAATTTCCTCCACCTTCCTCAATTTTTGAATTATAACCATAAGGTGCTTTTTGTATATAATCTGTCATTTTTACCATTTCACAAACTTTATCTAACTCTTGAACAGTTGCATCTCTATTTCCAATTGTCAAATTATTAAAAATTGTATCTTTAAACCAAAAATCATTTTGTGAAACATAAGCAATTCTCCTTCTAATTGATGAAGATGTACATTTAGAAATATCCACTCCATTCATTTTTATAACACCACTATTTATAGGATAAAATGCTAATATCAATTTTATCAAGGTAGTTTTACCACATCCACTTGTACCTATAATTCCTATAGATTCTCCTTCTTCAACTTTAAATGAAACATTATGTAAAATTTCTTGTCTCATACCATATTGAAAACAAACATTGTCAAATTCTATACTCTTTATATTACCCTCTAGATTCTTTTTCTTTTTGTCCATTTCAGCTTCTGTTTCCGTTCTAAATACATCATCAAGTCTTTCTAAAACTGCATTTACTGAATACATCTCATCTTGTATTGACATCAAGTAGTTTATAGGAGCAAATATATATCCAAAAAATGAATATACTTTTACCAAATCTCCTGCTGTTATATTACCATTCATTACAAATAATCCAAGTATTCCAAGCATAAATATATTACCTACATTATTTATTGTAGAAACCAAATTAGATTGTACTTCAGATAACATTAAATTATCATAGTTCTTTTCTTGATATTTTTTGTATCTGTGTTCCATTCCCTCTTCCATAAGCTTTTCCGAATTATAATTTTTTACTGTCTCACTCGCACTAAAAGATGACGTTACAAAAGAGTCTACATCAGATCCTGCTTGCATAAGTTCCTTGCTTTGAAGTTCCATTTTTTTCTTGAAAAAATATTGAATAATAAGAGTTAATTCTTCTATTACAATTGCAATTACACACATCTGCCAATTTGTTGTAAGCAATAATACTAGTGCCCAAATTGCATATGCAAAATCTGTTAAAAAGTCAAGTGAAAAACCCGTTATAATACTACGAAGCGCATCTCCATCTTGATATCTTGAAGCAATGTCTCCAGTTGTTCTCATTGAAAAATATGACATTGGCAAATTTGTAATTCTGTCATATATTTTTATAATTAACTCCTTATCAAGTTTCTTATTAAAAGATATCGAAAATTTTTGCTTAAATAAATTTAATTGTGCAGTTATTAAAAATATTCCACAGACCACAAAAATTGCTTTTATAAGTAAGCTTAAATTATAATCTGGAATTATTGTATCCATAAGATATGCATAAAAATATGCACTTATTGCACTTATACCTGAAATAACCGCCGTAATAATTGTAGTAATAATTAGTTCTTTTTTAAATTTCCATATTAAAGAGAATAACATTTTATTACTTCTTTTATATTTTACATTTTCATGAAAATTTTCAGTAGGCCAAAACATTATTATTTTTTTTGTCCAAATCTTGTCAAATTCATTCCATGTAAGAGTTACTAGTCCATTTGCTGGATCACCTAATGTTACTCTTTTTTCATTAGCCTCAAATAACACCTGATAGTGATTGTATAATCCCTGCACCAATGTATGAACTATCATTGGATACTTTACTCTATCTGACAATAAATCTTCTTTTGTACAAGCATATGCTTTTGATTTCATATTTAATTTTTCTGCTGCCTTTGTTATACTATAGATTGAATTTCCCTCTCTATCTGTTTGTGCAAAATTTCTTATAATTGAAAGTGACATATTTTTTATGCCATAGTATGCACAAATCATTGACAAACATGCTACTCCACAGTTTGTTTCATCTGGTTGTAAAACTATTTTATATTTCATATCATTTGTTCCCCTCTATAAATACTCTTTAACTTATTACTTCTAGGATTCTTGTCTTTTGCTTTACTGGCTTTGCTGACATTTTAAATGACTCTAAAACTTTTTGTGCACTCCTTTGAATTCTTGTATCATCATTAGTATGTATAAATGCAAGAATTTCTCCCTGTCTTACTTCGTCTCCAACTTTTTTACTAAATTCAATTCCTGCACCTTTGTCAATTATATCTTCTTTCTTTCTTCTGATTGCATTTAAATATATTGCAGCATCTCTTATTTCTGCAACACTTATTTCTTCTATATAACCACTTACTGTTGAAATAATAGGAATAATATTCTTTGCTTTATTTATATTTAAAATATCATCAATATTTCCATCTTGAGATTTTATTAAATTTAATAGACTATTATATGCCAACCCGTTTCCTATATTATTCTCTATTAACTTTCTACATGACCTTATATTATTGTTTTTTAGTCCTAATGCTACTGAAATTCCTCCTAATGTAAATACCATATCTGCCATATCATTAGTCATTTTTCCATGTAAACAGTCATTTATTTCTTTTAGCTCTAAGCTTGTACCAAAATATCTACCTATTGGTTCCTTAAAATCAGTTATAATACATTCTACATTTCTATCAAGATTTTTTCCAATTTGGACTAAATATTTTGACAGCCTTTTTGCATCTTGTATATTTTTTACATATGCATTTTCTCCACAAGTAATATCAAAAACAATATTCCTTGCACCTAGCGCTATCTTTTGACTCATCAAACTCATTGCAATTAGAGGAATAGAATCATTACACGCTGTTAAATTTCTTAACCTATATAATTTATTTTCAACCGGTGCCAAATCTATAGGTTCTCCTATTATTGCGACTTTATTTTTTTCCAATAAATCCTTTAGTTCATTTACTGTTTTTTTATAATCAAATCCGGAAATTGAAGCTAATCTGTCTTCCATTCCTAATTCTCTTCCAGCAATTTTACAACTTGGAATATTTAGAGAATTTAATATTGCAACTAAAGCTATTATTACTTTATCTTGAATCCCGCCTACTGCATGAATATCTACAATTTGATTAGAAAATTTATAAAGTTCAAGTTCTTCACCAGTTTCAGCCATTGCTGTACACATATATGCCATTTCTCTTTCCGTTATTCCATTTGTATACATTAAAGTTAAAAGTGCTGCTGCTTGTTCTTCCAACATTTCTTCTTTAAAATATCTTTGAATAAAAAAATTTAATTCTTCTTCATTTAATTCTTTTTTTTCTCTTTTTTTTATTATTAATTCTCTTATATCCATTCGTTTTTCTCCTTATTACATTTATCCAATTATATTTTATTATATATATATCTTTTTTTCAAGTTTTTTTATAATTTATTTATAAAAAAAATAGTGTCATATAAAAAGCTCATTGCTTTTGAATAAAAACAATGAGCTTCTTTTTAATAGTTATTCATTTCATGAAATTGTTTTGTTTGAACTTCTAATATTTTTGCAATATTTATACTATCAATTCTCCTTTGTTCTAACAAATAATCAACTTTTTGCACTAAAACATTCTGTTCTAATTTCATTTCTTTTTGGTCTTTTTCTATGTTATCTAATCTTTTATTTATAGACTTTATCTCTGTCTCCATTCCTTGTTGTTTTTTCTTCATCTCTTGCTGTTCTTTCTTCATTTCCTTTTGCTCTTTTTTCATCTCTTGTTGCTCTTTCTTCATTTCCTGTTGTTCTTTTTTCATCTCTTGTTGCTCTTTCTTCATTTCCTGTTGTTCTTTTTCCATTCTTTCTTGTCTTTCTTCAATCCTATCTAACCTATTTAACATTGTAATTTGATTTGATTGAATATCTAAAACAATTGATAAAATTTGCTTTTCCATTTCCATATCTCATCCTCCTTAAAAAAATTGAATAAAAAATTTTGAATCTAAAAATTTTAAAAACTAAAAAAATATAATATAAACAACGCACTTATTATAACATGCAATCACTTTGTAATGCAATACTAATTTTTAAAAAGTTATCGTTTATTTTCTAGACAATTCAAAATATTTCTACTCTTTTTTATTAAAAATGACAAAAAATTAAAAATAAAAGATTTTAAAAATTTACTTAATTCTATAAACAACAATTCATCTACATTTCAACATATTGACTTATGACATCCTCTTTTACTTTCTAATCATCGGATACCTTATATTCAATATCTTCCATAAAAGGATATATTTCCATAACCCTTTTTAAAGTTATAACTGTGGTTTTAGGATGTGGGTTTTTAGAATTATCACTTATAAGTTTTTGAGTATAACAATTTTTAGCAGTTTTAAATAATAAATACCTATTTTTTACATAAGTGTAGTAAATTTGATACCCATTCCTTAAATCTTCATACATCATTTCAAACGTATATTCTCTATCCATTATCCTTAATCCTTTCATTGACTTTTAATTATCTTTTTTTATCATATTCTCAAAATCTGCTTCTGATAATATATTAATTCCAAGTGATTGTGCTTTAACAAGTTTACTTCCAGCCTCTTCTCCAGCTAATACATAAGATGTTTTCTTAGAAACAGAACTTGAAACTTTGCCTCCATGACTCTCAATAATATTACTTGCCTCTTCCCTAGTAAATTTTGATAGACTCCCTGTAAGTACAAATGTCAAACCATCAAATTTATTATCAACTTTATTTGAACCTTTAATTTCCATATTAACTCCAGAATCTCTTAATCTTCTTAATAAATCCTTCGTCTGCTCTTGATTAAAAAAATCAATCATACTATTTGCAACTACTGGACCTATATCATTTATACTCGACAATTCCTCAAAACTTGCATTTGATAATCTTTCCATTGTTTCAAACTTATTTGCAAGCGTTTTTGCTGCTTTTGCTCCAACATGTCTTATACCTAGAGCTGTAATTAACCTATAAAGATCATTTTTCTTACTATTTTCAATTGCATTTACTAAATTTTCAGCAAATTTTTTACCATTTTTCTTAAGTGAGGAAATATCTGCAAATGTAAGATTATAAATATCTGCAATATTATTAATCATTTTCTTACTCATTAACTGATCAATAATATTCTCTCCTAAACCATCTATATTCATTGCCTCTCTTGATACAAAATGCACTAAATTTCTATATAATTTAGCCGGGCATTCTATACCTGTACATCTTACAGCTGATTCGCCTTCTTCTCTTATAGCTTTTGCTCCACAAACAGGACAAACGGATGGCATAGTAAATTCTCTTTCTGTTCCATTTCTTTTTTCTCTTATTACTTTTACAATCTCTGGTATAACATCTCCTGCCTTTTGAATAATAACAGTATCCCCAATCTTTAAATCTTTATCTTTTATAAAATCTTCATTATGAAGTGTTGTTTTTGAAATTGTTGACCCTGCAACTTGAACTGGCTCTAAAATCGCAAGAGGTGTAATGACACCTGTTCTTCCAACATTACAAACAATATCAGTAACCTTTGTCTCTTTTTGCTCTGGTGGATATTTATATGCAATCTGCCATCTTGGACTCTTAGCTGTTGTTCCTAATATTTCCCTTAAATTCAAATCATCCACTTTTATAACAGCTCCATCAATACCAAAACTTAAGGATTCTCTATCTTTTCCAATTTTTTCTATTGCATTAATAACATCTTCCACATTTTCACAATATATTTTTATTGGATTAACATTAAATCCTAATTCTTGCAAATATTTAAGTTCTTCATAATGTGATGTAAAATTTTTTCCACTTATTTTTTGTACATTATATACAAATATATCTAATGGTCTTTTACTTGTTATTTTGCTATCAAGTTGTCTTAATGATCCAGCAGCTGCATTTCTCGCATTTGCAAAAATTTCTTCTCCATTTTCTTCACGTTCAAAATTCATTTTAGCAAATTCTTCTTTTCCAATAAAAACTTCTCCTCTAACAATTATATCTATTTTCTCGTTTAATTTTTGTGGAATATTTTTTATTGTTTTTAAGTTTTCTGTTACATCTTCACCAATTAAACCATTTCCCCTAGTTGCTCCTCTTACAAAAACTCCTTCTTTATATTCCAAAGCAGCCGTCAATCCATCAATTTTAGTTTCTACTACAAATCTTGAATTTGAAATTTTATTATCTTCTGCTTGTTTTTGCATCTTAAAAACAAAATCTTTAATTTCATTTATATCAAAAATATCCTGCATACTTAAAAGTGGTATATCATGTTCAACCTTTTTAAATCCTTCTCGTACTGTTCCTCCTACTTTATTTGTAAGAGATTTTTCGCTTTTAAACTCTGGAAATTCTTTTTCTAAATTTCTTAACTCCAGCATTAGCATATCATATTCAAAATCAGATATTTCCGGTTTATCATCATCATAATATTTTTTTGCATAATATTCTGTTTTATCTCTTAAAAAATCAATTCTTTCTTTTGCTTGTTTTTTATTCACCTTTGTCACCTCTATTTTTTTGTATATTATACAAAATATTTTATAAAAAAGAAAGAGTTTATAAATAAATTTATAAACTCTTTGCTTTTATTATATATAAATTTTTATTTTTATTCTATTATTGTTCCTTTGCTTCAATAATTAATCTCATATCATTACTTGCATCAGTACATGTTGATAATGTAATTTCTTTTGCCCCATTTGTATCTCTATTATAAAAAGATGTGTCATTTTGATTAGCCTCAAAAATATTATAAATTACATATGTAATTCTCTTTCCATATAAATCTGTTATATATATTTTGTCTCCATTTTTAAGTTTCTTATTATTTGAGAAAAATGTACCATTTCTATAATTATGTCCTACAATTACAACATTTCCTGACGTATTTAATTCAGCTGATTCAGGATATAATGCTGATACAGCAGTATCCAAGGATTTTTTTGTTGTTTTATCAAGTACTGGATATTTTACACTGGTTGCAGGAATCTCAATAGTACCTAAGACATCAAATCCTTTATATTTTTCTCTCTTTTTAGTGGCTACTTGACCTTCTGTTGAAGTATTTGCCAAATCTGGAAGCTCAACATTTTCATTTGTTGCTGTTTGGTTTTCTGTTGAAGGTTTTTCCGTCTCTGTTTCTCCAATAAATGCATCTACATAATCAGAAGCACCTTGTGTAGTATTATGATCTTTATATATATTATATCCCACATAACCTAATAAACAAACTACAGCTATTATTATTATTACTAACAAAATGGTTAAAAAATTACTATATTTACTTTCAAACATAACAATACCTCCTATTTAACTCTCATTTTAATTATATCACAAAAAAAAGTAATTGTATATGTTTTTCATTTATATTTTACATTATTTCATTTTATTCTGTTCTCTTCTAACATTTGATATAATTTTATTTTCATCTTTATAGCACGATTTTCTTTAATCATAATCCCCCATAAATAAACAGTAATCAAAAATATTGCTATATTTTCCAAATAAAAAACAAGAATACTACTGAAAAATGTAAGTATTATCATAAAAACATTTGAAATAACGCTTATTAAATTGTTAGCTTTATACCTTCCTATTAATAAACTGAAAAAAGACTTGAGAATTCTTCCTCCATCAAGAGGATATATAGGTATTAAATTAAATAAACAAATTATCAAATTAGAATATATTATTAACTCCAAATTTAAATTTGAAAATCTAAATATGCATAATAATAATAATAATATGATTAATAAATTAGTCATAGGACCTGCTAAAGCAATTAATATCTTTTTTACCTCCATCATATTTGACTTGGCAATCTTTTTATTGTATTCATCTTCAAAAATTTTAAATTGTATAGAAAACCCAAGAGGAGAAAGAATAATATTTTCTGGTTTAAACCCTAATAAAATGCCTGCTAACAAATGTCCACACTCATGAATGGCTGCAAAAAATAGAATATATGAATATACTTCAATTTGTTTTGTAAAATAAAAAAGTATAAAAAATAAAAAAATTTTCAAATCTAATTTAAAACTCATTATAAAAATCCTTATACATCTAAAATTAATTGAGGATCAACAGTTCTATCATCTTTTCTAATTTCGAAATGTAGATGTGGTCCTGTAGAATTACCAGTTGAGCCTACTTCTGCTATATTTTGTCCCCTTGTCACCATATCACCTTCTTTTAAATACAACTTACTACAATGCGCATAAATAATAGTTACATCTCCTGTTTGTATTTTATAGTGCTTTCCATAATCACCATAAGATGAAGCCAAAGTCACTACTCCGTCTGTTGCAGATTTTATTACAGTTCCAGTTTGCGCTGCAATATCTAATCCAGTATGATTTTTAGGAACAGTGCTTTTAGTAGGATTTCTAAGTCCGTATTTTGAACTAATATAACCTGAAACAGGTATATCAAATTGTATTGAAGATTTTATACTTTCTGCATCAATTTCCATTTGTGACTTTTCTACTTCATCTCCAACATCTAAAATTTCTTCATTATTTATATTTTCTTCAATTGCCCCTCCAATATTATCACTTTGAGATTGGGAATCATCAATTGTAATTTGATTATTTTCTACGTTATTAACTTTTTCTTCTTCAGTCGTATTTTTCTTTGACTTATCCACATCTTTATCACTATTTGTGGAAAAAATAGAATATACATATTTTTTAGCATTATTATAAATTTCATAAAAATTTGTTTCAGTTGTTAATAAAGTGTCAACATTCTTTCTAAATTCCTCCGAAAAAATATACTCTCTATTATTTACTGTATAAAATAAAGCATATACTAAAAAACATACTATAACCTGAATAAACATCCTTCTTAATATACTTACTTTTTTAGGACTATTTTTCCTATCTCTTCTATATGTATTATTTGCACAATATTTTCCTTCATTTCTTCTATTATAAATTTCTTCAGCTCTTCTAATTCTTTCTTCAACAGATAAAGTTTTCTCCATTCTAGCACCTCTTCCTTGGTTTTATTTCTTTTTAATTTATATGCTAAAATGATTATATTAGTACCTATTTTTTAAATTTCTATACTATAATAGATATCAATAATAGCAAGCTTACAAATACACTATAAATTATTAATCCCTTATGCCTTTTATTATAATTAGCTTTCTTATTTGTTTCTTCATTATTTTTCATTATTTCCATATAATTTTTTATTACATCTTCAGCTTCTTTTATTATATAATCTTTTCTATCTCCATCCTTTTCTGCCTTTTTGCTGTTTATTTTATCAACATATTCTAATCTTCTTGCATCTTTATTATTCTTTACAATAACAATTGCTTCCTCTATTATATTTGATGGTAAATTTTTTAGCAAAACAATATTTTTCATAACCCCTCCACAAATCATAAAAATTTAAGCTTATATTTATATCTTTGCCATTAGATTTCTTTTTAAACATTTTACTAAAAATATATACCGTATTTTTACATCTTTTTCATATAAAAAAAGGAATCAAAAATTTTCATACAGTACAATCTGATAAAAATTTTCAACTCCATATATTTATCTTATAAAATAAATTAACCTTCTAAAATATCTTAGTCTCAATGTAAAAACTCATATTTCATTTATATTAATATCAAAATAAAATTCTACTCCCCCTAATACATTTCTTACTCCATACTCATTACCATAATTTTTCATAATTGCTTTAACAATTGAAAGTCCAATTCCGTTTCCTCCCTTTTCTCTATTTCTAGACTCATCAGCTTTATAAAATCTCTTCCAAATTCTTACTTTATCCTCTTCTGAAAATTCTGAATAAGTATTAAAAACTTTTACCCTAACTATATTTTTTTCTCTATTTATTTCATTTTTAATCCTAATCTTCTTTACTCCATTAATTTCTTCTGCATATTTTATAGCATTTGTTATGTAATTAGTTAATACCTGATCAATATAAAAGTCATCTGCAAAAACTTCTATATCATCACTTATTTCAGTTTCTAAAATAATGTTTTCTTTTTCGATCATGACTTTAGACTTTCTTAAAATTTCTCTTTCAAGTTCAGATAAATTAAATTTTTTATTATTAAATTCCATTGATCCATATTCCAATTTCATAAGTTCTAAAAGCCTTTTGACAAGTATATCCATTTTAGTTGCCTCATCTAAAATAACCTCGGCATAAAATTTTCTACTCTCTTCATCTGTATTAACATTTTCTATTAACCCTTCACTATACCCCTCAATTAATGCAATAGGTGTCTTCAATTCATGTGATACATCTGAGATAAAACTCTTTCTCATTTCATCTATTTTTGATTTTTCTTCAATATCCCTTTCAAGTTCTATATTTGTATTGCGAAGCTGCTCGATTGTCGACTCCAACTTTTCTGACATTTTATTAATACTTTTACCTAACGTATCAATTTCATCATTAGAACTTGATTCTTTATATTTTTGACTAAAATCTAATTTAGCCATCTTTTTTGCAATTTCATTTAACTCAACAATAGGCTTGCTAAATCTTGATGAAACAACAGATACTATTATTCCACCAATTAACATTATGAAAATAGCAATTGTGTATAAAAATCTATTAGAAATTTCAACACTTTCCTCTATTGAAGTAATCGGCATTCTTATAAAAACATTATAATCATTACTAAGTGTTGCAGTAAGCATAATGTACCTTATTGTTGTTTTTATATCCCTAAATTCACTTATTACATATTTATCATTTTGCTTTAAAATAATATTTTCATTCCTGCTCTGTCTATTATCTTGTCCATATATTCCTATTATTGAATAAAAAAAGTCCTTATTAGATGTATAAATACTTATATTATCATTATTCCTTATTAAAATGTCAAAATTGTTATTTATAGCTATTTTATCTAGTTCTGCACTAATATCAGAATTATTACTTTCTTCATAAAACTTATTTATTTCATTATAAACATTCGTAAGAGAGGCAACTTTACTATATTTATAAAAATATGATAACACAAAGTTATTTAGTAAAATTAATAACAAAACTATTGCAATAACAACTATACATAAAGCCCCAAACAATTTAACTTTTATCGATTTTAATTTATTTCCTATTTCTTTCATAAAAAATTCCTACTTACTATTTTTTTATTTCAAATTTATACCCAATACCTCTTATTGTCTCAATATATTTACCTTTTTTACCTAACTTGTGTCTAATCTTTTTTATATGACTATCTATCGTTCTTGAATCCCCATAATAATCATAATTCCATACATTATTTAAAATTTTATCTCTTGAAAGAGCAACATTTTCATTATCTAATAAATATTTTAATAATTCATACTCGCGTAGGCTAAGCTCAACATTTTTTCCATCTACAGAAACTGTTCTTCCCTCTTCATCAATTACAATTCCATCATAATCCCTTTTTTCTTTTTTATCTCCATTTATTCTTTTTAAAATAGCTTGTATTCTAGCAACTAATATTTTAGGACTAAATGGTTTTGATATATACTCATCAACTCCAAGTTCAAAACCAAATAATTCATCCTGCTCTTCACCTCTAGCTGTAAGCATAATAACTGGTACTTTTGACTCTTGTCTAATTTTCCTTAGAACAGTCCAACCATCAACTTTGGGCATCATAACATCTAATATAACTAAACTAATAATCTCCTTCTTTTCCTCATAGATATTTAATGCCTCTTCACCATCTTCAGCTTCTATAATATCATAATTTTCTTTTGTTAAAAAATCTTTTATTAATGTTCTCATCCTTTTTTCATCATCTACCACAAAAATTGTTGCTTTAGCCATAATATCCAATTCCTTTCCATAATAAACTTAAATATAATTTATATTATACAAAAAGATTATGTCCATAAAGTGAACGTTTTAGAAAAAATTAAAATAGCAAATCAAAGAATTCATTATAAAATTCTTTAATTTGCCCATTATTATGACATATAATCTTTTAATTTCTTACTTCTACTTGGATGTCTCAATTTTCTTAATGCTTTTGCTTCTATTTGACGAATTCTTTCTCTAGTTACATCAAATTGCTTTCCTACTTCCTCTAAAGTTCTAGCCTTACCGTCCTCTAATCCAAATCTTAACTTTAAAACTTTAGCTTCTCTTGGTGTCAAAGTTGACATTACTTCTTCTAACTGTTCTTTAAGCAATGTATATGCTGCAGCATCTTGAGGTGCCGGAGAATCATCATCTTGAATAAAATCTCCCAAATGACTATCATCCTCTTCACCAATAGGAGTTTCAAGAGAAACTGGATCTTGAGCAATTTTCTGAATTTCCATTACTTTTTCAACAGGCATTTCTAATTCTTTAGAAAGCTCTTCTGGGGTTGGTTCTCTACCTAATTGTTGTAAAAGATGTCTTGATGTTCTTATTAATTTATTAATTGTTTCTACCATATGAACAGGAATACGTATAGTTCTTGCCTGATCAGCAATAGCTCTAGTTATTGATTGTCTTATCCACCATGTAGCATAAGTACTAAATTTAAAACCTTTAGTATAGTCAAACTTTTCAACTGCTTTTATTAGACCCATATTACCTTCTTGAATTAAATCTAAAAATAACATCCCTCTTCCAACATATTTTTTAGCAATACTTACAACTAATCTTAAATTAGATTCTGCAAGTTCTTTTTTTGCATCCTCATCATCTTCAAGAATTCTCTTTGCTAGTTCAAGTTCCTTATCATATGTTAAAAGTGGAATTCTACCGATTTCTCTTAAGTACATTCTTACAGGATCGTCTACATTAATTCCCTCAAAATTATCTATTGGTTCTTCGTCTAACTTTAAATCTTCAACTTCTTTTAAATCTGCTTCATCTGGTTCTTCTTCAAAATCATCCTTTAGAACATCTACTCCTATTTCTTCCATAGCATCAAAAACTTTTTCAATTTGGTCTTGATTAATATTATCAAGCTCTGATGCAAGTTCCCCATATGTTATTTTACCATTTTCCTTTGCCTTTTTTATTATCTTTTTAACTTTCTCTTCAGTCTCAATTCTTTCTACTTCATTTACTTTTTCATTTTTTTTCACTTTATTATCCAAATTTGTTTTTTCAGATATTTCTTTATTTTCTTTATTTTCCAACTTCTTTTCACCCCTATTTAATTTTAACCAATTTTAAAATTATATCATTTAATTCTTTACTTAATTGTTTTTTCTTTTCTAAATCGACCTCTTTAATCTCTTCAGCTAAAATTTCGTCTCTTCTTTTTTCTAATTTTTCTCTCTGGTATTTAGTAAAAATATCATTTAAAGCCTTTTTATTGTCAACAATCCCATAATCCTCTGCCATTATTGCTGTTAAATGATTTTGAATATTTTCATCTTCTAGATGATCTAGTACAAAAGAAATATTATATTCTTCTTTTTCTAATTCTTTATATAATTCATCTATAATTTTCTTATTTAAATCATATCTAAAATCATTTACAGAAATATTTTCTTTTATTATTTTATATAATTCTGGTTCATTTATTAAAATTGAAATAATTGTATTTTCTCTTTTTATAAGTTCTTCAGAAATATTTTTTTCTTCTATATTATTTTTATTCAAATTCGCTTTAACTTTGTAACTTTTTTCTAAAGACTTTCTATCTTGTTCTGATGAATATTTTAATTTATTAACTTGTCCAAAAATAGCCTCTTTGGATATATTATATCCTTTAGCAATTTTATCTATGTATATTTCTCTTTCCATAGTATTGTCAATTTTTGAAATTAAATTTGCAATTTCATTTAAAAATTTTATCTTGTCTGATGCATTCTCTAAATTCAAATCCTTTTTTAGAATTTTAACTTTAAATTCTATAAGTGATATTGCATTATCCATAAGTTTTTGAAAATTTGCAGAACCATATTTTATTACATATTCGTCTGGGTCTTTAGCTCCATCCATCTGTAATACTCTCATGTCGCACCCCATATTCTGCATAACTTCCATTGCTCTTATAATTGCTGTTTGTCCAGCTCCATCTGAATCAAAACCTAAAATAACTTGTTCACAATTTTTTCTAAGCAACCAACCTTGATTCTGTGTAAGTGCAGTTCCAAGTGAAGCTACCACATTTGTAATCCCCCTTTGATGAAGAGAAATTGCATCCATATACCCCTCAACAATTAAAAGTTTTTTTGTATCACCTTTTTTTGCAACATTTAAACCAAATAAATGTCTACCTTTACTATATATAATATTCTCCGGAGAATTAATATATTTTGGTTTTGAATCATCTAAAACTCTTCCTCCAAAAGCAATTACTCTTCCTCTTACATCAAAAATAGGTATCATTAGCCTATTTCTGTATCTATCGATAAACATTCCTTTGTCGTTTTTATTGACTAACCCTGATTCTAAAATTTCTAAATCTTCAAATCCTTCTTTTTTTAGGGCTTTATAAAGTTCATCAAAATTTCCAGAAAATCCTATTTTATAGCTTTCTAATGTTTCGTTATTTATTTTTCTTTTTTTTATATATTCTTGACCTAATTTGGATTCTTTTTGATATAATCTTTTATGATAATATTCTGCTGCAAATGAATTTACTTTATAAACCTTTGACTTTAATTCTTCTTTTTTGCTATCTATATTGTTTTCTATGGTTGGCAATTTAATATTTGCTCTTTCTGCTAAATTTTCTATTGCTTCTTTAAACCCTATCCCTTCTATTTTGCTAATAAAAGAAATAACATTTCCGCCAACCCCACAACCAAAACAATGAAATATTTGTTTATCCGGTGAAACAGAAAAAGATGGTGACTTCTCATTATGAAATGGACATAATCCAAAATAATTCCTTCCACTTCTTTTTAAATGTACATATTGTGAAATTACTTCTACTATATCGTTATTTTCTCTTATTTCTTCGAGTATTTCATCACTATATCGCACATTTTTCACTCTCTTTCCTTTATATTTTTTGTTTTGTTCTTTTCTACACTTTTATTATTCGACGTATTTTACATAAATCCCCCTTTTTTTTATTCTTTTTTTACATAATATATTATGATTTAAAAGAAAATTTAAATTTTTATTGAAAAAATTTTAAATTTATGTTATTATATTTTATAAAGATTAATTTAAAAAGGAGGATTTATTATGTGGATTATAATTGCAATTCTAGCTTTAATTGTTGTTTTCGTAATTGCAACATATAATGGACTAGTTTCTTCTAGAATGAAAGTAAAAAATGCATGGAGTCAAATTGATGTTCAATTACAAAGAAGATTTGACTTAATTCCTAACTTTGTTGAAACAGTTAAAGGATACATGAATCATGAATCAGAAACTTTTGAAAAAATTGCTGCTTTACGTTCTTCTTGGGCTAACGCTAGCTCAATAAAAGATAAAGCAAATATAGATAATGAACTTTCATCTGTTTTAAAATCTATAATGGCTATATCTGAAAATTATCCAGATTTAAAAGCTAACCAAAACTTTTCTGAATTATCTGAAGAATTAAGAAATACAGAAAATAAAATTTCTTTTTCTAGACAATTCTATAATGATAGTGTTACTATGTACAATACAAAACTACAGACATTCCCTACAAACATTATAGCAGGTGTATTTAATTTTAAAGAAGAAGAATTATTTACAGTTACAGATAGTCAAGCTAGACAAAATGTAAAAGTTGATTTTGGAAAATAAATCTATTAAATAAAGCACCGAATTAGGTGCTTTATTTATTTTCTATCATACTCTCTTTTATTCCAATTGATATTATTTTAGCCATATCTTTTATAAAATTTAGATCAATCATATTCAAATTGCAAAAATTTTCGAAAGAAGTTGTTTTATTTTCTGCAACAACTCCCTTAATACTAATTGTACCCACTTTTCCTTTATTGTATCTTAAACCCGCACCAATTTTAGCCTGATTTGAAGAAACAAAGATTTTACCTAAATTATTATAATCTGAAATTGCCGAATCTATTACAACTATACACTTTTCACTTAGCTTGATTTTAAGTTCTTCAATTTTATTCTTTTCACATATATTTTCTCTCAATGTTCCAAAAACTTCTAAGTTAGTATTTTCCTTAAGATAACTTCCTACAATAGGTCCCAAACTATCTCCTGGGACTTTAGATGTACCTATACATAAAAAAACCTTTTTTCTATTTTCCTTACTTATTTTTCTCTTAAGAACCTCTGAAAATTGACTATTTATTAATAAATTATCTTGCATATTTAATCTCATCCTTTCGCAAAACACAAACTTAGTAAAAAATTATTCTCTTTATTTAGTGTATTCATTTTATTAATAAATATTAAAAAAGTCTTATTTTTTATCCAAGATTTCGTAACTTTGTTACTGTTTCAATTAAAGCATTTACAAGATAATCAACCTCATCTTTTGTATTATAAGCTCCAAAAGTAGTTCTTAATGCACCATTTATAAATCTTTTCTCAACTCCTATTGCAGTTAAAACATGTGATGGTAAAGAACTACTAGAGCTGCACGCAGAAGCACTCGAAGCGCAAATTCCCTTATTATCAAGTTCTAATAATAAATCTCCTCCATTTATTCCCTCAAATGAAATGTTTGCATTTCCAGGAAGCCTATTTTCAAGTGAACCATTTATCTTTATATTTTTTATTTTGGATGAAACTTCTTCTAAATAATAATCTCTTAACTCTCTTAAATGGGCTATATGTTTATCTAAATTTCTAGAAATTATTTCTCCTGCTTCTCCAAATCCAACAATTCCGGCAACATTCTCTGTTCCAGCTCTCTTATTTTTTTCTTGATGTCCACCATTTATAAATCTTTCAAAATCTATTCCATTTTTTACATATAAAGCTCCTACACCCTTTGGTCCATAAATTTTATGGCTCGATAATGAAAGCATGTCAATTCCCATTTTTTTAACATCAATTTTTATATTTCCAACCGCTTGAACAGCGTCTGTATGAAAGATAATATCTTTAGAATGCGCAATTTGTGCAATTTTTTCTATCTGCTGAATTGTTCCAATTTCATTATTTGCAAACATTATGCTTATTAAAATCGTTTCATCATTTATTATATTTGCAAGATCCCCTAAATTTATCAATCCATTTTCATCTACATTTAAATAGCTTATCTTATATCCATCCTCTTCTAACTTTTTACAAGTTTCCAAAATTGCAGGGTGTTCTATTCTACTTGTTATTATGTGTTTTCCATTTTTTTTCTTTAAATTGGCTATACCATTTAATGCTGTATTATCACTTTCTGAACCTCCAGAAGTAAAATATATTTCTTTACTTTGTGCCCTAATCAAATTTGCAATTTGCTCCCTTGCTTTTTCAATAGCTCTTTTTGAACTTCTTCCTAATGTATATATTGAAGACGGATTTCCATATTCAATACAATAATATGGAATCATTTTTTTAACAATTTCATCTCTAACTCTTGTTGTTGCTGCATTATCAAAATAAAAACTTTTCATTGGCTTTTCTCCTTGTTTATTATTAATTTCTTAATTTATTATATTATTTTTGTTTTTATTTTGTTAATTTATAACTGCCCTTATTTTATCAATATTTTTTAAAGTTATATCATAACCATATTTAAAACAACTATCGACTTTGGTATCTTCCAATAGTCCAACTTTTTCAGTCGAAATGGTTAAAACATAATCACTATTTTCAATTACATCTTTTGAAATGTTGTTTCCCATTATGTCCAATGTTTTCATCAAAATGTCCATTACATTACTATTGTTATCAATCTTTCCCTCTTCAAAGTTAACTGAAATAACCTTGTCTGCCCCTAGTTTTTTTACTTCCCCAGCAGGAATATTGTCAACTGCACCTCCATCTAAGAAAATGTGATTTTTATATTCGCATGGACAAAAAAATGCTGGAAAGCTACTACTTGCTCTTACCGCCGTACCTACTGGAATATCTGTTATATATTTTTTCTCACTTTTTTCTATAGGAATAAAATTTGAAAATACACATTCTTTCGAATCTGTTAAATCTGTACTCGGAATTGCGATAGGCATTTTTATATCTTTCATAAAGTAAACATTTTTCTTTCTTGCCAAATTATTGTACAAATTCTCAAGTTTAGAACCATCATTTATACCTGAAATATTAATTTCTTTATTAAATAAATAACTTTTTACTCCACTTAAAATCGGCTTACTATCCATATAGACCATTTCTTTGCTATACCTTTTGAACAATTGGTACATATAACAAGGTTTGTAACCCATAGCATAAAGAGAGGCAATAAGTCCTCCCGAACTTGTGCCTCCAATTATATCTATTTTTATATTATTTTCTTCTAGGGCTTTTAAAACACCTATATGTGCAACCCCTCTAATTCCACCACCAGATAAAGCTAATCCTAATTTCAATTTATTTCTCCTTTGAAAATATTTATATTTAATTATATTGTTTCCAGTCTTTCGTAACTTATTCCTTAACATAATAAACATTTTCTAAAGTAAATTGTACTTTTTTATATATTCCTATTTTTTCTGGTTCTGCTAATAAGTCTTTTTTAGTAATAATCTCCGAATTTTCATCTAATTTATTTCCATCTTCATCAAAATAATATATATTTCCATTTGATGTAACTTTGATATATCCTTCTTTATTATCTATCTGCGCGTCTTTTGCTGACAATATAATTTTTAAACTTGAATTGTAAAAATCAGTTGCCTTAGTCTCACTATTTATCGCTTGTAATATTTTTTTGCCTTTAATTTTTTGTAATAAACTATATTTGAATTCGATAGCTTCTTTTCCGTTAGATGTTATTATTCCATATTTTCCTTCATCATTTTCAGCTATAAAGTAATTTACAAAAATATATTCTATATATTTATATTTTTCGCTTACTAAGTTGTTTCCGTTTTTATCTGTAATTCCATAATATGTCTTATCATTATTGTCTAACGTAGATATTCTATAATTTTCATTTTCTGTTTCATATATTGACTTATTAAAATTTATATTTACTGTATTTCCACTCTTGTCAAAAACCTTGTTTTCATTTTCTTTACTGGCATATATATATATTCCTTTAGATTCGATATTTGTATTTTCAACATTAATAACAATTTTTCCATCTAAAGATGCCATTCCATATTTACTACCTTTTTGTAAAATTAGCAATTCACTATTGTCATCATATTTCATAGATTGATATTCTGTTTCTATAATTTTCTTTTTATTCTTATATAAACCATATTTTCCGTTTTGAGAAACAACTAAATAAATTTCGCTATTTTTAGTATTTTGTGAGACTCTATCAATAGAATTAAATTCTGCATCTAAGTATTTTTTTCCTTTTAAAGTTACATAACCATATCTATATCCATCTTCAGTTTTATTTGATACAATATATCCTGACTTTTTATATCCATCTGCCTCTGTATAATATTCATCAGAAACTATGTTATCATATTCCGGCTTTATTACAACTGTTCCCTTTTTATTTATTATTCCATATTTGCTATTTTGCTTTACTAAAAAAGTTCCTTCACATAATTGTAAATTTTCTATAGAATCATATTCGTTTTTTGCTATTATCTTTCCATCTATATTTATTAATCCATATTTACCATCTTTAAAAAATGTAAATGTATCTTTTTCGTAATTTAATGTTGTTGCAACATTCTTTAAATTTATTGGTTCGACCTTTTCAAAATTATCATATAATTTTTCTTTTTTAGAATTTAATACTTGAACATCATTATTATCATAGCAGAAAAATATATCTTTTTCTGGATTCGGAATTGCAATCTTTGTATAATTTGGTTCAATTATTATATCCCCATTTTTATTTATTACCCCACATTTTTCGTTAGAAACTAGTGTAAAATATTCATATGAATTTATTTTGCTTAGATCATAATTATATTTTGAATTCTTATTTTTTACTAAAAATATTATCGCACATATTATTATTAATAAAATTACTATTAAAATACCTATTTTCTTTTTCATATTCAATATCATTCCTTCCTAAAAGTACAAATCAGTCATAAAACCGTTTAATTTTTTAACCTTATTGTCCCTTTTTTAGCATATTTTATTAGAGTATATGTTATCCTTTTATAACTTTAATAGCTTCTTCAATTTTTATAGTATTTTGTTCGCCTGTATACATATTTTTTAGAGTAACAACATCATTTTTTATTTCATCTTCGCCCATAATTATGACATATTTTACATTCAAACTATTAGCATATTTAAATTTCTTTGCAATTTTTTGTTCTTCTATATTTATTTGAACATTTAGCCCTTCTTGTCTTAGTTTTGTAGCAACCTCAGCAGACTTTTCATAATCATCTGTCATAGAAATTACAAGTGCATCTGAAATAGATTCATTTTCTGCGGAAATTATCTCATTATCTGTTAAAAGATAAAATAATCTTGTTAAACCTATTGCAATACCTACACCTGGCATCTTCCTATCTGAATAAAATCCTGATAAATTATCATATCTTCCACCTGAACAAATACTTCCAAAATTTCTGTTTTTATTCAAAAATGTCTCATAAACCGTTCCTGTATAATAGTCTAATCCTCTTGCAATTGTTAAATCAACTTTAACATATTCTTCTGGAACTCCAAAAATTTTAATAAATTTAATAACTTTTGTTAACTCCTCTAAACCTTCTTTAAATATCTCATCTTGTATTTCTAATTCTTCTAATGAGTTCAATTTTTCAATATTAGTTCCATCTATTTCAAGAAACTTCATTATCATATCAACTTTTGATATTTCTATATCCTTTGATAATTCTTTTCTTACCTCTTCTTTTCCAATCTTATCAATTTTATCAATTATTCTTAAAATATTTGTCACATCATCTTGTAATTGTAAACTTGAAAATAGTCCATTTAAAATTTTCCTATTATTTATACATATTGTAAAATCATCAAAGCCTAAATTCTTGAAAGTATTATAAATAATAGATGGAATTTCAGCATCATTAATTATAGAAAGCTTTCCATCACCAATTATATCTACATCACATTGATAAAATTCTCTATATCTTCCTTTTTGAGGTTTTTCTCCACGGTACACTTTACCAATTTGATATCTTTTAAACGGAAAACTCAATTTGTCATAATATTCTGTTACATATTTTGCAAGTGGAACTGTTAAATCAAACCTTAATGCTAAATCATTTTCTCCTTTTTCAAATTTATATATTTGTTTTTCTGTTTCTCCTCCAGCCTTTGCAAGAAGTACTTTTGCATCTTCAATTATTGGTGTATCTAATGGTAAAAAACCATATTTTTCATATGTTTTTTGTATTGTTTCTTTCATTTTATTAAATAGGATTTGTTCTTTTGGTAAAAGTTCCATAAATCCTGGTAAAGTCCTTGGTTTTATTTTTCCATCCATATAAATTCTCCTTTTATAAGTAATCTAAATATTTTACATATAGATTATAAGCTTTTTCAATGATTTTAGCAATGTTTTTTTAGCATTTTGTTTAAATTCTAGGTTTTATTATTTCTACACATAGCTTACTTTACAACAAAGTGCACACTTTTCAAAGTAGTTTTTTTAAAACTATTGACATAACTTTAAATTCTAGCTATAATAATTTTGCAAAAGCTTTAATTCAAGAATTTTTTTTAAGATTTTAATTCAAAATAAATTTTTTTCAAACCTTTTAATTT
>ULWD01056562.1_pt1 | contig 45505 bp, 44 predicted proteins | sample 1960011 | NCBI WGS metagenome assembly ULWD01 (sample SAMEA4835803, study PRJEB28245) | human gut metagenome | biome: gut microbiome; material: fecal sample | place: Denmark | collected 2008 | reverse complement strand
TTTTTCTATATTATTTTTGTTTCACATCTATTGTAACACTACATATTAGAAAAAATGAGAGGAGCGAATTTTATGGAAAATAAGTTTTTGATTTCTTTGCCGTACATCTATCCCGTTTGTCCAATAAGCATCGATCATGCTAGAATGTTTGTTGTAGCAGATATAAATGCAAGAATGCAAAGAAAAAAAGGAAAAGAAGTATGTTTTCCGATTGCAGCACATTTTAGTGGTGTTACTGCTGAAAAAGCTTGTGAATTACTAAACAAGAAAATATCTAAAGATGAAGAAGGATATACAGAGAAAGAAAAAATGTATAATATTTTTTTGAAGGTATATCAAACACCAGATAGTATTATAAGAGCATTCAAAACACCAGAGGACATATTAAATTATTATTCATATCAAACTATTTGGAATTTAAAAGAAATAAACGTATCATGTGACTATGAAAATTTTTATACAACTAATACAGAAGAATTTGAAACATTTGTAAAAGTTATGTTTGAATTTTATGAAAAACACAAGATATTAATTTTGAATTCAAAAAATGAATTGGCTTTAAATTATGATGATGAAGAATGGAAAGAAAAAACATTAGAAAATTTTAAGAAAATAGATTTTATACAATCATTTCATAAACCTAACTTTATAGGTGCATTTGACAATATAAGAAGTGACTGGGGATTATTAAGAGAATATGGAATGGGAATTAAATATAATGAAAAATATATAATTGACCCTATGTTTGATAGCGAATTATTTACTTTATTTGATTTATATATGAAATTCAGAAAAGATAATGAAAGTAAAAATGTTTATGATATATTTGAGAAAGTATTTGAAAAATTGAATAAAGATGAAATAGAAGAAAATAATGATATACCAAGCAAAATAGTGAATTGGATGGGAACAGATTTATTTGTATGTGAAGAACACTTGAAAACATGGGTAGTTAAAAAGACATATGCAGAAACATTATTGTTAAAACCTAGATATCATACAAAGAAATATTTTATAACAGGTATGGGATCAATTAATCATCAAAGAATGTCATCATCAAGAGGAACGGCAGTATTATTGAAAGACATGATTGAAAATTATGGAAATCATAATGCAAGATTAATAATATTGATGACAGGTGGACATCCATCAAAATTATATAATTATGATGTTAATTTGCCATCAACTGTAATGGATATGACTAAAAATTTTAAAGAATATATAAATTTTTTAAATTCAATTTATATGAAAAATAGAAATGTTAGTATTAACAATGAATATGAAAAAGATAAAGAAGAAATAGAAAAAAATATTGAAACTGGATATTATCAACAAGCAATAGTACATATGATGAAAATTATGCCTAAAAAAAATAAACAAATAACTCCAAGTCAAGCTAAAGAAATTTTAAATATATATAAAGAGTATTTAGATATTCTTTTGCCAAATTTTTTAACAATTAATTTATAGGAGTTTTAATTGGTAATATTATTAGGAGGTGGTGGTGCTGGAAAAACCACCATTCAAAATGAGTTAGTAAAAAGGGGTTATAAAAGAGGAATTCTTCATACAACTCGAAGTAAAAGGGCAAATGAAATTAACGGAAGAGATTATATATTTGTAAATAATAGTCAATTTGATAATTTGAAGCTTATAAATCATTTTGCAGCAACAACTAAAATTGGAGAAAATCAATATGGAATTGATAAGAATATTTGTGATGAAGATGTAATTTTGGTTACCAATATAGAAATGATTGAACAGCTTAAAAAAAATTTAAAGTGTAATATTGTTTCGATATATATAAAAACAACAGATAAGCAGCGAGAAGAAAGATTACGTATACGAGGTTCGTCAAAAGAAGAAATAGAGGAAAAAATTACTAGAAATAATATATACCAAGAAACTGAAGAAAAATATGCGGATTTTATAGTAGAAAATGATGAATTAAATATTGCAGTTGATAAAATAGAAGATATTATAGAAAATATTGAAGGAAAAAAGGAAATTATAGATGCACATAGTCATATTGGAATTGATTATAAATATGGAACATCAAAATTAGATGAGTATGTGGAATTTTGTAAAAAAAATGGAATTACAAAAGCAAATGTTATGCCCCAGCCTAACCCTGCATACGTTATAAACGGCAAAATAGTACCTTGCATGACATGGCAATACAAAGATGGGAAAATAACATATGAAACATATGATAATACAAATAAAAATCCTTATAAATATATAAATTATTATTATTATCAACAGTGTAAAAATGTAAAGGAAATGAATATAAATTTCATACCTTTAATTCATCCAATATTAGATGAATTACAATATGTAGAGGAACTTATAAAGAAGATAAAACCCATTGCAATTAAATTACATGGTATTGGAAGTGGAATAGCCCCAAAAGATATTCCACAAGAATTTATAGAGTTATTAAAAAAATATAATTTACCTGTAATAACACATGTAGAATGTGACACAAGAGAAAATACAGATTATTCTGAAGGAAAAAAATATATAAAAAAAGTAAATAATGCTTTAGATTGGACAAAATTTATTTCTAATAATGGACTTAGAGGAATGCTTACACATGGATTGGCACTAGATAAAAACGCTATAAAAATAATAAAAAATGACAAAAATATAATAATTGGACTCGGACCAGATCTATTAATAAGTAGTCAACCATATAGAATTAATTGTAAAAACTATGAAGGTGAATATTTAGAGTTATTAAAACAAAATATTCCAATAGAACAACTTGTTTTTGATGTTGACTATAATTGGAATATAAATCCACATACCAATCAAATTGATAATGAAGCTGTTAAAAGAGTCAAAAAAGTTTGGCAAGATAAAAAAGAACAAGAAAGAATATTTTGTAAAAATATATTAGAATTTTATAAAAATAGAAATGTGGAATTTAAAAGCGATATTAAAGAAAGAGGAGAAGAAAGATGAGTAATGAAATAAGAGAATGTAAAAAATGTATAAATACAACTGCTAATCCTTCAATTACAATTGGAGAAGATGGATTATGTAATGTTTGTAGAGACTATTCAAAAAAATTTAATCAAGAAACTTTAGATAATGAATTGGAATTTTTAAAAACACTTATAAAAAATGAAAAATATGACTGTATGGTTGGATTATCAGGTGGAAAAGATAGTTCAGCAATGTTATATACTGTAAAAAAACTAGGTTTTACACCATTAGCTTTTTCCTTTGAAATCGGATATAACAAGATGACCAACAGCGTAAAAGAAAAAATAAAAAGAATAACAAACAATTTAAATGTTGATTATGAAAGAATTAATATTCATAAATATATATCTGAAACAGATAAAGAATGTTTAAAAATGATGGCAGATTTATATGATGAACCTGTTACAGAAGAATTTAAAGAAAAGTTTAGAAAAATATATAAAGAAGGTAGAAAATATTATTCTACAAAACAGCAAATAGCATTCCCTTTTGTAAGACCATGCCAAATTTGTAGAAAAATTGCAATAAAAGCATATTACAACGAAGCAATAGAAAGAAATATAAAAATAGTATTTGTTGGTATTAACGAATGGACAGGCTTAAGTAATGGAACATATTCTGCAATAAGAAAATTAAAGCCATTTGAAGACAAACCGGAAGTATATATTGTTCATTTACCTTATTTAATTGGAAGAAGATATGAAGATCTACCAGAAATTTTACAAAAGATTGGATGGGAAAGAGAAAATGGTGATCATGAAGTAGATACAGGAGGAAGTGCATGTTTATTAGCAAGAGCGTGTGAAGAAAAATCAACAGACATTTTGGGATTTCATTTGGACTCAGCAAGATTATCAAGAGAAATAACAGTAGGATTTATAGACAAAGAAAAGGCAAAAAAAGCAATAGCAAACGGAAATAGAAAATCTGAATATAGTGTTAAAGAAATATTAGAAAAGGAAAATATAATATGAGTGAAAAAACATTTAAAAGAAATGTAAGAATAGCAGTATCATCAGTGTGTAATTTAGATTGTGTTTATTGTGAGGGAAATAAAGGATATAGAAAAGATAAAATGGGAGCAATGGAAGATTTTAGAAGAACGCCATTAAGTCAAGGAAATATAACATATGAAGAACTGATGAGCTTATTAAAAGTATTTAAAAAAGTGGGATTTACAGGTGTAACATTGACAGGTGGAGAACCATTGCTTAACAAAAATTGGGATAAGATTATAGAAAATGCACATAAAATTGGATTTGAAAGAAATGAAATAACAACAAATGGTATTTTACTAGGAAAATATTTCAATGAAAAAGGTAAGATGCCTGAAGGATTATCTCTGGTTAAAGTAAGTTTTGATACTATTGATGAAAAAAAATTCAAGGAAGAAACAGGTGGTGGAAATTTATCGACAGTAATTGAATCCGTTAAAACAGTTAGTCCATATATTACTGTTAGAGCTAATAAGGTAATGTTAAGAGAGGATTTAAATACTTTAAAAGAATATTTAGAAAAATGTAAAGAGATAGGATTTGATGAGGTGATTTTATTAGATTTAGTAATGTACCCAAATAGAAATGATGAAAAGGATATTGAATTTTTTAAAGAGCAATATGTTCCTTATAATGAACTTCTTTCAGAGTTAAAAAAAATAAATAATATTGAGTTTAAAAGAAATAAATACGGTCATTCAGCGGTAATGGAAAATGGGTTAAAAATAATATTAAAAGATAGTAATTTAACATTAAGGGATGAGCAGTGTGAGAATTGTCCGTTATACTGTCAAGAAGGTAAGTTTACGGTGAGAGTTGCAACAGATGGAAATATAACTATGTGTCCTGATTATAGAGCTGAATTAGTTTCAATTAATGGTTTAGAAGAACTTAAAAATGGAAAATTGGAATCAAAATTAAAAAAACTTTTTGATTCCTTGAACAATTCAAATGAATATGAAACCATTGATAAATTTAAAGAAAAACATAATTTATTGTAGAGGATGAAAAAATGAAAATTGTATTAGAATGTAAAGACAAAAAATATCAAATGCATTATATTGAATATGCTTTGGTTTTAGAAAAAGAAGGAAATAAAATAATAAAATCAATAGAAGAGAATTTAGGTTTAAAATTCAACGAAGAAGAAGTGAAAATTGATATATGTGAAGGATATCAAGATAAAGGTAATTTTTCAGGAAGTTCTATTAAAGATAATATGGTTTTTAGATATAATAATAGATGCAAATGTGGTACATTTTATCATGAATTAAGTCATAGAATAATAACAGAATATGATATGTTTGAAAAATTAAAGGAAAAATTTAATTTAAAAGATGAGCATCAAATAATTGATTTATTTTTATACGATGCGATAGAAGAAACATACGGAGCAGAAGCAGCATTATTTAGAGTTGAATATGAAAAGACATTTCCTGAATCAGAATTTAAAGAGAGCTGGGATTATGCTCTTTCAATGAATAAAGAAGAAAGAAAAAATATATTAAAAGAGATGGTTAATGTTGTCAAATAATAAAATTTTAGTAAGTGCTTGTTTATGTGGAGAAAAGTGCAGATATAATGGCTCAAGTGTATCTAATAATGTTGTAGATACGCTTGAACAAAAAAATATAATAAAAATTTGTCCAGAATTATTAGGTGGACTGTTAATTCCAAGAGAACCATGTGAAATAGTTGGTAGAACGGCAAGCGATGTAATAAGAGGTAACGCAAAAATTTTAGGACTAAGTGGAAAAAATTATACAAAACAATATATGCGTGGTGTAAAAGAAGTTATACATATCACTAAAAAAAATAATGCAAAAATGGCAGTATTAAAGCAAAAAAGTCCAAGTTGTGGATATGGAAAAGTTTACAATGGAGAATTTTCAGGTAAAATAATAGAAGAAAATGGAATATTAGCAGAAGAATTATTAAAAATGGGAATTGAGATAATTCCTGTAGAATAGGAGGAAAAATGATAATTCGACCTGTAGAAAAGGCTGATTTAGATACAGTTGCAAAAATAAAAGTTGAAACATGGAATAATAGTTATAAAGGAATTGTAGATAATATTTATCTTGAAAAAATGGATTATAAAAAAACAGCCAATAAGTGGTTAAAAAATTTTAATAATGAAAATTTTATTGTTGCAGTTGCAGATGATCAAATTATGGGTTTTTGTAGATATGGGAATAGAATAGATGAGATAGATAGATTTAAAGACTATGATGGAGAAATATATGCAATATATATCGATAAAAGATTTCAAAGACAAGGTATAGGAAATAAAATGGTAGAATATGCTTGTAATGAATTAAAAAAACAGAATAAAAATAAAGTACTAATTTGGTGTCTTAAAGATAATTTAAATGCAAGAAAATTTTATGAAAGAATTAATGGGAAAGTATTAGGGTTTAAAAATTCAAATATTGGTGGTAAAGAATATAATGAAATTGCATATGGATATTATTTAAATAATTAAAAATTAAGTTAAATAATAAAAAAACTTGAAAAATAAAGGAAAAACTGATATAATGTTTTATGTAAATAGCATATTCATATTAAGAAAAATTTCTTAATATACTAAAAGTTATTATGAATGAGCTATTACATTTCAATAAAACAACATTAAGGAGGACATTGATATGAAAATTTACAATGCTATGACTGGCAAAAAAGAGAACTTTGTTCCAATTGAAGAGAACAAAGTGAGGATGTACGCATGCGGAATTACGGTATATGATTTATGCCATATAGGGCATGCAAGACAAGCAATAGTATATGCAATGATGGCTGATTATCTGAAGTTTAGAGGATATGATGTTAAATATGTGCGTAACTACACAGATGTCGATGATAAAATCATCAACAGAGCAAATAAGGTGGGAAAGAATGCGTTGGAATTTTCGAGAGAGCAGATTCTTGAAACTGAAATTGACATGGAAGGACTTCATGTTAACGATGCAGATGTAAAAACAAAAGCGTCCGAATATATTGATAAGATTATTGATTTCATTTCAAAACTTATCGATAAAGGGTATGCTTATGTAACAGCAAAAGGAGACGTATATTATGAGGTAAGAAAATTCAAAGAGTATGGAAAGCTTTCTCACAGAAATGTAGATGAACTGCTTAATGGAGTTCGTATCGATTTAGAGGAAGGAAAGAAAGATCCTATTGATTTTGCATTATGGAAATCAGCAAAGCCAGGAGAAATTTCATGGGAATCCCCATGGGGTAATGGAAGGCCTGGATGGCATATTGAATGCTCTGTTATGGCTTTAGATACTTTAGGAGAAACAATCGATATTCATGGAGGTGGTAGAGACTTACTTTTTCCACATCATGAAAATGAGATTGCTCAAAGTGAAGCAGTAACAGGTAAAAATTTTGCTAATTATTGGACTCATTGTGGTCTTATTAAAATCAATGGCGAAAAAATGAGTAAGTCTTTAGGAAATTCTCTTACAATTCGTGATGCGCTTAAGGAATACAACTATGAAACAATAAAGTATGTAATGCTTTCAAGACATTATGCTTCTGATGTTGACATTCTTGATAGTGATTATCAGATTGCAGAAACCCATTTGTATTATTTTTATAAAACTCTTGAAAAAATGCAGAAATTTATTGAAGAGTACAACGGAGATGCAACAAAAGAAATGTTTGATAGCGAGTTTTCCAAAGAAATTGTTACGAAATTTATTGAGGTAATGGATGAAGATTTCAATACATCAGCAGCAGTTGCTAATTTGCATAACATTTTTAAGTATGCCAATGCAATTATGAATGAGGCAAAAAAGAGTACTAGACAGGTTACAGCAAATACCTTAGCTAAAATGGTAAAGGATATTCGTAAGGTATATTCTGTTTTAGGGCTTTTAGAACAGAATCCAGAAAAATTTATCATTGAGTTGAAGGAGAAGTATTTAAAGAAGCTTCAGATTAGTCCAAAAGACATTGAATCTTTTATTTCTGAACGTGCTAATGCTAAGAAACTTAAAGATTATAATAGAGCTGACTCAATTAGAGAAAATCTTGAAAACAAAGGAATCATTCTGAATGATACAAGAGATGGAACTGAATGGGATATTAAAGCTTTATATAAAGTGTTCTAAATGGATGGATATAGGCAGTAGTATTTACTACTGCCTATATTTTGAGGATAAAGACATGAAAAAATTTTTTCAATCGCTGTAAGTTAAATATATCAGTGATTATAAGGAGCTTTTTACTCAAAATTACGTTTTTAATCAAAATGAAATTTTTTAGAAAATCATTTAATAGAAATATTGATTTTTCAATGGTTACAGCGTATTTTTTATATTTTAAAATGCTTGAGACTATTGATTCTATTGAGGTTGATGCTGTTGAAAATAAATTTCATGTCTTTATCCTGTTAAAATATTGATTTATTTTGTTAAATATGTTAAAGTATTAATAACAAATCGAATTATATTTTTCGCAAACGTGGTGTCTTAACGCACCAATGATTAGCTTGTCATACAAGACGAAAAAACAAGAGATGAAAGAGGTAAAAGCAGTGAGATATTTATTGCTACTAATAACTATGCCGAATTTAAAAAACAAGGTTAGAAAAGTTTTCTACAATGGATGCAGATGATATTGCTAATTCGCAAATATCTCAATATGAATATAGAAAAATAATTGGTATGCAGTATCAAGATATAACTTTATCACAAGAAGATATTAAAGCACTATCATTATATAAACATGGATTGTTTAATTATATTAATGGATTTTTAAGAGGTGATTTAAGTTGTATTAACGAAAGAAAATCAAGTGAAGAAACATTTATAAGAGATTATATGTCACAGATTATAGAGTGTATTGGTAGAATAAGTGAAATACAAAAAAATTTATTTCAACTAAAGATATGACTTTGATAAGAAGAGATGCAAGAATTAATGAAAACATAGGAGAGCAATTAGAATATGACAATTTTGTTTCAACATCTGCTAATCCTAGATTATTTACTTAGGTGCTAGATGGGATAAAAGGAGGAGAATTTTTGTTTATAAAAATACCTAAAGGAACTCCTGTAATTCCAATGGATATAGTAACAGAAAAACAATGGCTAATGCAACAATAGTAAAACAAAAAAATTCAATCGAAATAATGGAAAAAAGATTGGAAGAAATGAAAAATATGATTGTTCAATATGGTGGACAGGAAAAGTTAGAAGAATTATTAGAAGAAAAAATTTCATTTAACCAAGAAGAAATCCTAGATGTAAAATGGATTTCAAAAGAAGAAGTAGAAAATATGAGTGGTGAAGACCTGAGAGACGAAAAACTAATCAAAGAAAAATTTCCAATTTTTCTTATCTGTTCTATTGTGTAGTGTTACAATTGATGTGAACAAAAATGATTTTTTTCAACAAAACCTTGCCAAAAACGGAAATAAAAGGTATAATAAAAATATACTAAAAAATATAACGAAAAGAGAGGAGCGATTTTTATGCAAATAAAAATAACAGGAAAGGAACTAAAGGTAACAGAAGCAATAAACGATTATGTAGAAAGAAAGATGGACAGAATAGCAAAATACTTTGATAATGCAGAAGCAGATGTAACAATAAGAGTAGAAAAAAATGTACAAATTGCAGAAATAAAAGTATCAGCAAATGGTGAAATGTTCAGAGCAGTAACAGAGGATAAAGACCTATATGCTTCAATAGATAAAGATATAGATATATTAGAAGGACAAATCAGAAAATCAAAAACAAAGAAAGATAAAATGATGAAAGAGGCAAGTTTAAAATCATTAGATGTTGAAGGTCCAGTACATGAAGTTACAGATGAAATATTAAAAACAGAATATTATGATATTAAACCAATGACACCAGAAGATGCAAAATTAAAATTGCAAGAAAGACCAACTCAAATGTTCTTAGCATTTGTTAATGTTGAAACTTCTAAAGTTAATGTTATCCATAAATTAAAAGATGGTAAAAATTATGGTTTAATCGAACCAGAAGCTTAAATTAAAATTGAATAGATAAATAATGAAAATAGTAAGAATGTTATTTATAATGTTCTTACTATTTTTTTATATAATAGGAAAGTGATACTTTCCTATTATATAAAAAGTTACAAAAAAAGTAAAAATTAGAAAAAATTTGCTGAATAATATAAATAAAAACTATTGAAAAATTTTTTCAGTAATGATATATTGAATGTGATATGAAAAAAATCGACAAAAAAATACAAATAAAAATAATTAAAATAATATTAATAGTAATATGGATGGCAGTAATATTTAATTTCTCAAATCAAGGAGGAACCAAATCAAGTGGTACAAGTCAAAAGGTAACAGAAGTTATAATGAATATTGTATCAAATGGCTCTAACATAGAAAATGAGCAAAAAATGCATGATATCGAAAAAGTTATTAGAAAGCTCGCACATTACACGATTTACACCATAGGTGGATTTCTAATAATGAATTATGCTTATACAACTGACAAAACTGAAAAGCAAAAAATTGGAGGAAGTGTGCTTTTCGGTGTATTTTATGCGGGAACTGATGAACTTCATCAATATTTTGTACCTGGAAGAAGTGCCAGACTGTTTGATGTTGGAATCGACACTCTAGGTGTGCTCACAGGAATAGGGATTTACATAGCACTTAAAAAGTGCATAGAACGAATTTTGAGAAAGAATGCAGAAGAATTAAAGACTAAAATGTAGTGTTACCAATGTAACAATTAGAGATTTTAGAGGGGGAAACTAAAGTGAATACAGATTTTACTAGAGAAAATGCTATAGAAAATATTGCGATATTAAAAATACCTACTAAAAGTTATAGAAAACGTTTAGAGAGACCAGAAACATATAAATTTGTAAAAAGGTTTTTTGATATAGTATTAGCTTCAATAGGAATGATAGTACTATCACCAATATTTTTAATAATATCACTAGCTATAAAATTGGAATCTAAAGGACCTATATTTTTTAAGCATACACGTATAGGAAAAGATGGAAAAATTATTAAAATTTATAAATTTAGATCAATGGTAAATAATGCAGAAGATATGATAAAAGAATTTACACCAGAGCAGATGAAAGAATATAGAGAAAATTACAAATTAACAAATGACCCTAGAATTACAAAAGTAGGAAAGTTTTTAAGAAAAACTAGTTTAGATGAATTACCACAACTTATCAATATTATAAAAGGGGATTTATCAATTATAGGTCCTAGACCAGTTGTATCTGATGAATTGAAAAAGTACGGAACTAATACTAGAAAGTTCTTAAGTGTAACTCCAGGTCTTACAGGTTATTGGGCTGCAAATGGAAGGAGCTGTACATCTTATGAACAGCGCATGCAAATGGAGTTATTTTACATAGATAATTTGTCTTGGAAAATGGACATTAAAGTGTTCTTTAAGACGATTGAAGCGGTAATTAAGAGAGAAGGAGCAATATAACATTAAGATTAACTGCTTCAAATTTTTATTTTACATATAATAAAAGGGAGTAGTGGATTTTGTGGCAGAAAATAAACCTATAAGAGTTGCACAAATAATTGGAAAATGGCTTGGTGGTGGTGTAGAATCAGTTGTTATGAATTATTATAGAAACATTGATAGAAATAAAATTCAATTTGATTTTATATGTGATAATGATTCTACGAACATACCTTATGCTGAAATTGAAAGCTTGGGCGGAAAAGTGATTTTAATACCACCTTATCAAAAAGTAATAAAATATCATAAAGAATTAAAAAGAGTATTAAAAGAGGGTAATTATAAAATTGTACATTCACATATTAATACATTGTCAGTATTTAGCTTATTTGCTGCAAAATGTGCTGGAGTACCAGTAAGAATTGCTCATAGCCATTCAACAACAAATAAAAAAGAAAAAAGAAAAAATTTGATGAAACAATTATTAAGACCATTTAGCAAAGTATTTGCAACAGATTATATGTGTTGTAGTGAACTTGCAGGAAGATGGTTGTTTGGAGATAAAGAGTATGACAAGGGAAATGTGTACTTGTTGAATAATGCTATTGATTTAGATAAGTTTAGATATGATGAGACTGTTAGAAGAGAAAAAAGAAAAGAGTTAAATATTAAGGATGATACTTTAGTTATAGGACATGTTGGGAGATTTGTGGAACAAAAGAATCATAGATTTTTAATTGATATATTTAATGAAGTTCATAAGCAAAATGAAAATTCTATTCTTTTGCTAGTTGGACAAGGTCCTTTGATGGAGGAAATTAAAGAAAAAGTAAAGTCATTAGGTATAGAAGATTGTGTTAAGTTTTTAGGACAAAGAAATGATATAAATGAATTATATCAAGTAATGGATTTGTTTTTGTTTCCAAGTTTGTATGAAGGATTGGGTATGGTAGCAGTTGAAGCACAAGTTTCTGGACTTCCATGTGTTGTTTCAACAGAAATACCTGAAATTGCAAAAGTAACAGAAAAAATAACTTTCATAAATTTAGAAAATAAAATAGAAATATGGACTGAAATTATATTTAAGTATTTAAAAAATATAAATAGAAAAAATATTAATTTTACAGATGGAATAAAAAAATATGACATTATAAAAGAAACTACAAAACTTGAAAAAAAATATTTAAATTCATATAAAAGGAATGAGATTAAAAATGGACAAAACTAAAGAAAAAAATGGATTTTTATTTAATGTGTTATTAATTACTATATTTTTTAATATTTGGTTTCCAAAGGCAGGTATTAAATTATCTGGGATACCATTAACTGTTGGAAATGTGTTTTTGGCAATTACTTTTTTCTTTTGGACTATGAAAAAAGTAATGAATAGACGCATGAAAATAAATAAGAGTGGTTATATACTAATTATATTAATGCTATATTCTCTTATTAAGTATTTACTTATAGGAGGATTTGTCAAAAATATTGGTTATATTATTCCGTTGGTAGTATATCCATTAATGTTTATAATTGCTTATGATACAATTGATACAAAAGAAAAACTGCAAAAAGTAATTAAAGTTATGTGCTTCGGTTTCTTTTTTATATGTATTTATGCTTTATTACAATATGTTTTTGGAATAGAAAAGATTTGCGTTCCAGGATTGACCGTTAATTTGTCTGATTATACAACATATGGTGCAAATTGGTATTTACAAAAAAATAATAATAATAGTTCTGGAATAGGAACAAAAATAATAAGTACATTTCAAAATGGAAACTTATATGGAGTAAATACTTTACTTATCTATCCAATTGTTTATGGATATTTAAAGAAAGAAAATAGAAGCTTTTTAATGTATGTATCACTAGCATTGTTTGTAATTTGCGTTTTTCTTTCACTTTCAAGATCATGCTGGTTAGGAATAGTTCTATTTATGTTGTTTGGAATATTTTTAGAAAGTGAAAAAAATAAAAATAGTTTATATAGAAAAGCAATAATTATTTTAATGTGCTTGGTTTTAGTGGAAGTATCATTTAAGTATTTTCCATCAATTGCTGCAAGATTTAGTTCAATGGACAAGTCAAGTATAATGTCAATGAGTGGAAGAACTGAAGGACTGACTGAAGTATTAAATAATTTTTCACAATATAAATATATTTTTATATGGTTTATTGGTTCAAATGGATTTATTGAAAATGTAGGATTAGCATATGAAATGACTCCATTGGCGTTATTAGTACAAGTAGGAATTATTGGAATAGTGTTATTTTATGGAACACTGTATCAGGTTTGGAAACGAATGAACAAAAAAAAGTGGTTACAAAATGCTGTAAAATTATCAATATTTATATGGACAATAGTAGGATGTATAGAAGGAGCATTTTGGCTTCCACCAACAGCATTAAATATATTTTTAATATTAGCACTCGGATTGGTAGATCAAAAAGTAAAGGATACATCTAAAGGAGAGTAATTAATATGGAAAAAATAGCAATAATTACATCTGGATTCTTACCTGTTCCAGCAAGTAAAGGTGGAGCAGTAGAAAATATAGTTGTTAATTTATTAAACGAAAACGAAAAAAATAATAAAATGGAATTTAATATAATTTCAATATTTGATGATATTTCATATAATGAGTCAAAAAAATATAGTAAATCTAAAATTAATTTTATAAAAGTAAATTTTTTAGTAAAATTTTTAGATAAAATAACATTTTTAATAGCCAAAAAAGTATTAAAGAAAGAGAATAGCCAAAGTTATAGGTACATTTTTCAAAGACTTTATTATCTAAATAAATGTAGCAAAATATTAAAGAAAAATGATTTTGATAAAGTTATTCTGGAAAATCATCCAACACAATATTTGGCATTAAAATGGAGAAAAAATTATTTGAAATATTCTGGAAGATATTATTATCATTGTCATAATGAATTTCCAGGTACATATGGCTGTTCTGAAATTATAAAAAGTACGAAAAAAATTATATGTGTTAGTAATTTTATAGCAAATAGCATTGCAAATTTAATGAATATGCCTAGTGATAAATTTATTGTTTTAAGAAACTGTATTGATGTTAAAAGATTTTCAAATGAATTGAATTTTGATGAAAAAAGGAAATTAAAAGAAAAGTATGGTATAAAAGACAATGAAAAAATACTATTGTTTACTGGTAGAATTACTCCAGAAAAGGGCGTTAAAGAATTAGTAGAATCTCTAAAAAATATAAGTAATCAAAATTATAAATTATTAATACTTGGTTCTGCATTAAATGAACTTAAAACAAAAACAAAATATCAAGAAGAAATAGAGAATATTGTACAAACAATTTCAAGTAAAGTAATTTTTACAGGTTTTATAAAATATGAAGAAATCAACAAGTTTTATTCAATTGCTGATATTGCTGTTTTACCATCAATTTGGGATGACCCAGCGCCTTTGACAGTTATAGAATCATTGGTAAGTGGTTTGCCTATTATAACAACAAATTCTGGTGGAATACCAGAATATGCAACCAATGGTTCAGCAATAATCATAGAAAGAAACAAAGATTTAGTCGAGAATTTAAGTAAAAGTATTAATTTGCTATTAAATGATGAAGCAAAATTAAAAGAAATGTCAATTTCTGCTAAAAAAGTATCTAAAGACTTAACATTAAATAATTATTATAATAACTTTATTGATATTATGAAGAAAGGATAATTACATGGAAGATATAACTTTAATAATGGGAAGTGTTTTTCCCGTGCCTGCTGTTAAAGGTGGAGCAGTAGAAAACTTAATCGAAAATATAGCAAAAGCACAAGAAAAAGAAAAAAAAGTTAATTTAAATATAATTTGTGCATACGATTTTAATGCTGAAAAAATTGCAAAAGAAAAATTTAAAAATACCAATTTCAATCATATTAAAGTTGGTAAAATAAACAAATTTATAGACCAATGTATTTCTTTTGTTGCTACAAAGATTTTTCATAAAAAAAATGTTATGGCATATAGTTATATATTTCAAAGATTAGGATATTATAGAAAAATATCTAGTTTATTGCATAAAAAAGACTTTGGCAAAATTATTTTGGAGAATAGTACGGGATTATATTTAGCATTAAAGTGGAAAAAAAATTATTTAAAGTATGAAGGAAGATATTATTATCATTGTCATAATAAAGTAAATATGGATTTTGGATGTATAGATATAATTGAAAAAACAAACAAATTTATTTCTGTTAGTGATTATATAGGAAAAGATTTGAAAAATTTTTCTGATAGGATAAAAAATAAGAAATTTGTGACTTTAAAAAATATAATCGACTATGAAAAATTTGAAAAGAATATTACTGAAACAGAAAAAAATATCCTAAAAAATAAATATCATATTGATAGCAACGAAAAAGTAATAATATTTGTTGGTAGATTAACAGAAGAAAAAGGCATAAAACAATTATTAATGGCAATTAATGATGTTACATATAAAAATTTCAAATTATTAATTGTTGGTAGTTATTTTTTTAATACAAAAGTAAAAAGTGATTTTGAAAAAGAATTAGATGAGTTAGTAAATAAAAACAAAGAAAGAATAATATTTACTGGTTATATTAATTATAATGAAATATATCAATTATATAAGATTTCTGATTTTGCAGTTTTACCATCAATGTGGGACGAACCAGCTGGATTAACAATACAAGAAGCAGAAGCATGTGGATTGCCAGTTATTACTACAAATTCTGGTGGAATTCCTGAATATGTTATAAATGGTTCATCTATAATAATTAAAAAAGATAAAAATATTGTTGAAAATTTAAAAACAGAAATTGAAAATTTATTGGATGACGAAAAAAAAATAAAGGAGATGTCAAATAAATCATTAGAAATAATCGATGATTTAGATATATATAAATATTATAATAATTTAATTAAAATAGTGGAGGAATAAAATGGACTTTTTAACTATAACATGCCATAGTGCCTACAATTATGGAGCAGTATTGCAAACATATGGATTATATAAATATTTAAAAGACTGTGGATTTGATGGGAAAATAATAGATTATCAGCCAAATTATTTTAATAAGCCTAAAACAAACAATCTATTAAAAAAAATGATAAGACCTATAATAAGATATCCTGATTTTAAAAAAGGTAAAAGGGTTTTTGGAAAATTTATAGATAATAATTTGAGACTAACGCCAAGAATGAAAAACATGGATGATTTAAAAAATAAATTAGAAAATGCGAGGGTTTACATTACTGGAAGTGATCAGGTTTGGAATTGTTCCAAAGGAGAAGTAGGAAATGATGACGCTTTTTTTCTTGGATTTGTTAATAGAGATAATGATTGTAAGAAGGTGTCATATGCAGCAAGCATTGCAATGAATGAATTACCTGATAATCAAAAAGATAGATATAAAAAATTATTAAGTGATTTTGATAACATATCTGTAAGGGAAAAAACAGGAGTTAATATCATTAATAATTTAGGGATAACTAATGTTGAACAGGTATTAGATCCTGTATATTTATTAGAAACAAAAGATTGGATTGAACTTATAAATCATAGTAAATTAATAGAGAAATTAAAGAAAGAAAAATATATATTAGTATATGGATTTTTACAACAAAAAAATGTTTATGATTATGCAGAAAAATTAGCAAAAAGAAATAAATGCAAGGTTTACAATGTTAATACATTGATAGAAGACTACAAACTAAAAACAGATAAATATTTTTGGAATGTAACACCAGAGGATTTCCTTGCATTAATATATTATGCTGATTCAGTTGTAACTAATTCATTCCATGGTTTATCATTTTCAATTATTTTTAAAAAAAGTTTTCACCTATTTGGAAAAAACGGAAATTCTAGTTCTAGAATGTTTGATATGGTTGATTCTATTGGATTATCTAATAGAATTGTTAGAAATGATGAATTACTTCCTAATAATTTTAGTTATGATAATGCAGAGAAAGAATTAAAATCAAAAATATCAAATTCAAAAGAGTTTCTAAAGCAAGCATTTAACAAAAGTGAGGAAACAAAATAATGGAAAAGAAGAAAAAACTTTTATTAAATACGGTAATAATAGGAATAGGAAAATTTAGCAGCCAAATAATTGTATTTTTAATGTTACCTTTATATACATCGCATCTTTCAACTGGTGAATATGGAACTTATGACTCTTTAATAGCAATCGCTACTTTTTTAACACCATTTATAACTATGTTGTTTGAAGAATCAATGTTTAGATATTTAATTGAGTATAGAAATAGTGAGAAAAAATCAAAAGTTATATCTAATACTCTGATATTTTGCATATTAAGTTTAATATGTTTTAGCATTTTATATTTTATATTTTGCTTATTTGTTGATTTTGAATATAAAGAATACTTTATAGTTTATATAATTTTTAATGTACTTTATTCAATTTCAAATGCAGTTGCAAGAGGTTTGGGAAAAATAAAAGAATATTCTATATCAAATTTCATTGCGAATGTTCTTATGGTGGTATTTAATTTAATATCAATATTAATATTAAAATTGGGCGTTCCAGGATTATTTATATCTTATTCTATGGGAATATTTTTTGCAATTTTATTTGTTGCTATGAAATTAAATATAAAAGAATATTTTTCTATAAAAAATTTCGATAAAAAACTTTTTGTAGATATGTTTAAATATTCGATTCCACTAGTTCCAAATAGTATTTCTTGGAGTATTATAAATGTATCTGACAGAGTGATGTTAACTTATATGTGTTCTTCAAGTATTAACGGTATTTATTCGGTATCAAATAAGTTTCCTCAGGCTATGGGAAGTGTATATAATTTCTTTTCAATAGCATGGAAGGAATCTGCTTCAGTAGAATTAGGTGATAATAAATACTATACGGAAATTTTTGAAAAAATAATCAAATTATTGTTAATAGTGGCAACATTAATATTGTTATTTTTACCATGGGTATATGGAATTTTTGTAAGTGAGTCATTTATAGATTCATTTTATTATGTTCCAATACTATTAATTGCAATGATGTTTTCAAATATTTCAGAATTTTATAGTGGAATTTTAATTGCATATAAGAATACCAAATTAATAGGATTGACAACTATTTCTTCTGCAGTAATAAATATATTAATAAATTTAATTTTAATGAAGAAATTTGGAATATTAGCTGCATCGATTTCTACTCTAGTTTCAACATTATTTATATGTATATTAAGAAAAAATATAATTAAAAAATATGTAGAAATAAAAATAGAATACTCCAAAACATGGATATATATTATTTTACTATTAGTTGCTATCGGAACTTACTATTTAAATAATAATCTAATTAGAGCAATAATAAATATTGTTTATAGTTGTTTATTAATTGTTTTAAATAAAAGAGTAATAAATATGATGTTTGCTTTTATGAAGAAGGAGAGAAAGAAAATTGGGCAAAAGTAAAGAAAGTGTATTTAAAAATAAATCAGAATGTTGTGGCTGTGGGGCTTGTGTTAATATTTGCCCCAGAAAAGCAATAGAGTTATGTGAGGATGAATATGGATATGTATATCCAAAAATAAACAAAGAAAAATGTATTGGTTGTAATTTATGCGAGAAAGTATGTTTATACAAAAATGAAAATAACTTGAATAAGAACAAAATATGTTTTGCAGCAGTAGCTCAAGATGATAATATAACTTTAAATTCAGCATCAGGTGGACTATTTTATATCATTGCAAAAGAATGCCTAAAAAAAGACTTTGTTTGCTATGGTTGTGAAATGAAGTTCGCGAAATCTAAGCCTATTGTAAAACATAGTAGAATAGATAATTTAAGTGATTTAAAAAAATTGCAAGGTTCAAAATATGTTCAAAGTGACACCTCTACAATTTTTACTGAAGTTAAAAATGATTTGAATAATGAAAAAAAAGTATTATTTTCTGGTACACCATGTCAAGTAGCATCTTTAAAGAATTATCTAACTGCATTAAAAATTAGCAACATAAAAAATTTATATACAATTGATTTGATATGTCATGGAGTACCATCTAAATCAATGTTTGATGATTATATTGAGAGTATTTATAAAGGATATAATAAATGTAATTTTAAATTTAGAGATAAGACTGAAGGCTGGGGATTGTTAGGAAAAATTGAATTAGAAAAAAACAATAAAATTTCTAATAAAAAAATATACCCAAAATTATCTTCATATTATACATTATTTTTAAATACAGAAATATTTAGAGAGTCATGCTATAATTGTAAATTTTCCAACAAAGATAGGGTAGGAGATATTACATTGGGAGATTATTGGGGCTTTGAAAAATTATATCCAGAACTTGTAAAAAAGGATGAACACTTTTCAAAAAGTAAAGGAATATCATGTTTAATTCTAAATACAGACAATGGATATGAATTACTGGATTTAATAAAAGATTATACTTATTTGAAAGAAACACCATATGATAATATAATTAAATATAATCAAAATTTAATTAAGTCTAGTATAAAAGGAAAAAATAGAGATAGTGTTTTAGAAATGTATAAAGATAGTAAAGATTTTAGTAATATAAATAAATGGTATAAAAAAAGTTTAGGTTATAAATATTTTATTTATAAATTGTGGTTTATATTGCCACCCAAAATTCGAAATATAATCAAAAGAAAATAATGATGGAAGAAGTTAGTCTAGCGAGACAGACTTCTTCTTTTTTTTGACAAAAAAATTGAAAAAAATTTCCGTAAAATGATGGAATTTGTAGAAAATAAGTTTATAATATATCCCAAGTAGCAGCAATGTCATAATGGTGGCTAGTTGATATATGTATTGTAAATATATTTAAAGAATAAAAAGAAATAAAATTTAATATTAAGAGTTACAAAGGACAAATAAATTCTTTTGTGATAGCTTTTATAAGACATTAGCTCTACATAAGGAGGATATTCGCCTTATGAGAGTTTTCAACTATGTTAAAATTTTATTTTGTTTTATTTATATTGAATATTCGTGGGATAAATACCCTCAAAAAATAAATAATTTTGATGTTAAAGTCAGTTGTAAAGACAAAAATGTTTTTACGACTGGCTTTTTTCTTTGTCGAAAAATGTCGGTTTCTAGGTGTAGAAGTCCACCTATTCCAATCAATTTAAAAAAATTAGATTGATTGGAGGAATAAAGGTGAATAGACCTAAAAGAAAAGTAAAGATAATCCATATACATTATTAGTAATTAATAATAAATACTATGTTGAATTTAAAGATGTAAAAAATATATTGAATACTGTAGAAGTTACAGAAGAACAATTTGAGGCTTTTAATGAATTTGAACTAGAAGATAAATCTCAAATGAATAAAGATGAAAGGCATAAAGAAAAGTCAGAAGTGTATGAAGAAACATTATATAAAAGAACAAATCTTATTTATGGTAGTGTTGAAGATGACTTTATAAAAAAATCTAGGTATGAAGATTTAATGAAAGCAATTAATGAATTACCAAAAACTATAAAAAGAAGAATTAAAATTTCTCAAATAGCAACATTAGAGCATTGTTCAGATGGTTACATCTGGGAAATTCACATAGACAACGTCTACACAAAATAAAAAATTTCAAAAAAACTATTGCACAATAAAATACTAAATGTTATAATTGAAATGTAAAAAATAAAATAAAACAAAAGAAAGGGAGAAAGAAAAAATGAAAAAAAGTTTATTAATATCAATATTAACAGCCGTAATAGTAATGGCATATGCTACATTTGCAAATGCTGCAACAACAGCAACATTAGCAGACGAATTATATTCAAAAGGAAGTAAATATGGAATGACATCAGCTGATAAGGTAAAAATTGAAAGATACCTATCAGAAAATACAGTAACAGACGAACAAGCAAATGCAATTGTTGCAAAAGCTGATGAAGCAATTGCAGTAATGGAAGCAGCTGGAACAACAGATTATAGTAAATTAACAGATGCTCAAAAAGACAAATTAAAATCAATAGCAAATTCAGCAGCAGCTATAATAGATGTAAAACTTGTATTCAAGAAAAACACTGTCGAAATATATGATAATGCTGGAAAATTAATTGAAACAATAGGACAAAATAATGGAAAATTAGCATATACAGGAAACAATGTTAATGTTGTTTTAACAACTTCTGTAATAGCAATAATTGCCCTTGCTATCACTGTTGCAACAAAGAGAAATTCAAATGAAAAATAAATTAGTACAATCAGTAAAAGCAACTATTAGTAGCATAATAGTTGCTTTATTAATTACAGGGATGATGCTTTTAGGCATAAAACTATTTTTAGGGCGAGAAATAGATAATATTTTTACTTTAGCAAATAAAGTATCAATAGCAACAAATAATCAAGGTGAGCAAGCAGCACCTGTAATTAGTGCTGACAATGAAAACGAAAAAGCGACAATAAAAAACTATCCAGAATATGGAACACAATATGCAACAATAGAAATAGACAAAATAGGAGTTAATTTGCCTGTATATTATGGGGACACATTAGATATCCTAAAAAAGGGAGTGGGACATTCAAGTGGAAGCTACTTCCCAGGAGAAGGTGGTTCAATAATTTATATGGGACATAATTCGAAAAAAATGTTTAGAAGATTTTCAGAATTACAAAAAGGAAACGAAATAAAAGTAACAACATCATATGGGGAATATGTATATAAAATTTATGATATGCAATTAATTAAAGAAACAGAAGTAGACAAATTGCCAATTCAAAGAGACAAAGAAATTTTGATGGTCTATACATGTTATCCATTTAACAATGTTGGGTATGCAACTCAAAGATATGTTGTATATGCAGAATTAGAAAAATAAGCATAAGAGGAAAGGAAAATAAAAATGAAAGTATTAACAAATCTTCTAAAATTTATATTGATAATGATACTAACAATATGTATGACAGCAATAGGAATAATTACAATTGCTTTTTCAACAGTTTTGAATAAAGATTATGTTGAACAAAAATTAGAAGAAACAGATTTCTATTCAGGGCTGTATAAATTGGTAGAATCAAATTTTGAAAAATATATATATCAATCTGGCTTAGATGAAGATGTTTTAAAAGATATATGTTCACAAGATAAAGTAAAGTCTGATATAAATATAATGTTGGCAAATATTTACGAAGGAACAAATAAAAAAATTGATACAACAGAAATTTCACAAAATTTAAATGCAAATATTGATAAGCTTAATATTAAAAACACACAAAATTCAAGTGCAATAAACGAATTTGTAAACCATATTTGTCAAGAATATACAGACACTTTGGTTCATAGCAAATATGAATCTGAAATAAATAGAATTTACAAAAAAGGCACAAATATACTAAATGAAATTTATAAAATATCTCTAGTGGTGCTAGCAATAGATGGAATTGTTATATTAATAATAAACAAAAAGAAAATTTCAAAAGATTTTCAACATTGGGGAATTGCATTAATGGCAACATCTGCATTTGAAATTATATCTTGTCAAATTATATCATCAAAAGTAAATATAAAAGGAATTAAAATTTTCAATGATATATTTTCAAATAGTTTAGTAACAATAATTCAGGATGTATTAAATAAAATAAATTCATTAGCACTTGGAACATGTATGATTGCAATAATTTTACTTGGAATATATGTGTCAATAAAAGTTAATAAAAAAACAAAAGAATAACATTTATATACGGGAAGGAAAATAAAATGGAAGAACTAGATTTAAAAGAATTATTACAAATTTTTTGGGAAAAGAAATTGCAAATAATATTAATTATAGCTATTTTTGCAGTTGTTGGAATTATATATACTTTAACATTTGTAACACCTAAATATGCTGCAAAAACAAGTTTGTTGTTAGCAACAAATTCATCTTCTGTAAATACAGGTTCATCATCAATAACAACAACAGATATCACACTAAATTCTAAATTAGTTTCTACATATAGCAAACTTGTAAAAAGTGATAAAGTTATAAGAAATGTAATTTCGAATTTATCTTTAAATATGGATGAAAATGATTTGAAAAATAGCGTAAGTGTAACAGCAACAGAAGATACAGAATTTATTGAAATTTCAGTAAAAAACGAAGATCCAGTTTTAGCAACTAAAATTGCTAACGAAATGTCAAAAGTATTTATAGAAAATGTAAAAGAATTTTATAAAGTTGAAAATGTTCATGTTGTAGATGCAGCAGAAGTTCCACAATCACCATATAATGTAAATCATATAAAAGATGTTATTATATTCGCATTTGTGGGAGCTGTAATAGCAGTATCATATGTATTGGTTTCAAATATGTTAGATACAACAATAAAATCTGAGGATGACATTGAAAAGATTTTTAAACAAACAGTATTAGCAACAATGCCACTTTATGATGGGACAGATGGCAAAAAAAGGAGGAAAAATTAACAAATGAGAAGAGAATTAATAGCATATGAAGATCCTAAATCACATGTTTCTGAATTGTTCAGAACATTGAGAACTAATGTACAATTTATGAATTCAAATAGAAAACTTAGAACATTATTAATAACATCTACTTTACCAGGTGAAGGAAAATCTTGGATATCATCAAACCTAGCGATTACATTTGCTCAGGCAGATAAAAGAGTACTTCTAATAGATGCCGATATGAGAAAATGTTCTTTGCATAGAATTTTTAGGGTTGCATCTTGCCCTGGACTTTCAAATTATTTAGCAGGCCTTAATGATATCAATGACGAAACTGTTGATTTTGGAAAATTTATAAGGGAAACAGAAGTGCCAAATTTATATTTGCTACCATCTGGTAATGTACCTCCAAATCCATCAGAATTATTAGCTTCACCACAAATGATAACATTGCTTGATGAATTAAAAAGTGAATTTGATATAATTATCATTGATGGTACACCATCAAAATTAGTTACAGATGCTGTAATTTTATCTCGTTTAGTAGATTCTACAATTATTGTTACTGGTCACAATATGGTAAAAAAAGATGATTTATCAAAAACAATAAAAGATATTCAAAATGTTGGTGGTAGAATTGCAGGAGTTGTATATAATAAAAAGCCGGTTTCTGGCAAAAAGATGAGCGAAACTTATTATTACGCATCTGCACCAATGAAAGTGGATTCCAAAAAGAAACAACAAGAAATTGAATATGAACAAAGGAGACAAGCTCAACGAAGCAGAGCTAATGACATGATAAAAAGAGATAGAAATCCAAATGAACCTAAAGAAATCCAAAAGCAAGAAGAGCAACATTCAGAACCACAAGAACAACCAAGATTTAAAATTGATTCAAGCCAAGCACCAGAAGATAGAGCAACAGAAATGTTAAAACAGTTTAATGATTACTTGCAAAAAGAAAAAGAAAATATAGATAAGAGGAATATTTAATGATAGATTTTCATTCACATATATTGCCCAATATAGATGATGGTTCAAGGAACTTTGAAGAATCAGTAAAGTTAATAGAGGAAGCGTCAAAAGTTGGAATTACAGGTATTGTTTCTACATCACATTACTTACAAGGCTACTATGAGTGTGTTCAAGAAGATAGAATAGATTTGATTGAACAATTAAAAGAACAAGCCAAAAGTAAAATAAAATCTGATATACCTGAGTTATATCTAGGAAGTGAAATATATGCTACAGAAGAAATAATAGAACTTATAAAAAAACGAAAGGCATCAACTATAAATGGAACAAGATACGTACTATTCGAATTCCCTATGAACGCTAAGCCATTATTTGCCAAAGATACAGTATATAAAATGATTGAAAATGGCTATGTTCCAGTTGTTGCACACCCAGAAAGATATAGTTATGTAAAAGAAGATATTACATTTGTGAAAGAACTAAAAGATATGGGAGCACTTTTTCAATCAAATTATGGAAGTGCTATAGGAATGTATGGAATAGAAGCAAAGAGAACATTAAAAAAACTATTAAAAAATGATTGGATAAGCTTTTTGGGTTCAGATGTCCATAGAGCAGGACAAGTTTACCCGGAGATTCCTAGAATTATAAAAAAATTAGGTAAGTGGATTTCGTCAGAAAAACTTGAAGAATTAACAATTTTAAATGCACAAAAAGTTTTAAATAATGAATTTATATAGAATAAAAATTATGGGAGCAAAGTAGAAATAGCTTTGAAAATCCTATTATATAAAAGAAAAGGCAGGAGCACATCTCCTGCCTTTATGTATGCTAATATGCTTAAACAAAAAACATAAAAATCATATATAAAATCAAGAAAAATACTTCTGCCATTACTTATATTATATGCAACAAATGCATAAATATACATGAAATATAATAAATAATAAAATTAATTATTATACATACTTAAAATACGATTAGTAAATACTAGACCTAACTAGTAAAATTACTTATTAGCCATATTGTTTTCAACTTGTTGAATCATTTTTCTAACCATATTTCCACCTATTTTACCAGCATCTTTAGCTGATATATCACCATTATATCCATCTTTTAAAGTAACACCAACTTCTGAAGCTACTTCATATTTGAATTTATCTAAAGCGCTCATAGCTTCTGGAACTAATTTTTTGTTACTATTGTTTGTGTTTGACATGTTATTCACCTCCTGCTATATATAACATTATTATTGTTTAGAAAAAACTATTGCTTTTTCTAAACTTATGATGTACAATTTGAAAGAAAAATAAACAGGAAATTTTTGCTTTTTTTTTACGCATTCTATCCTGCTTTTTTTCTGTAAATTGCACGGAAAAAAAGCGATTTCGGGTGTATGCACGAAAAAAAGCGATTTCGGGTGTATGCACGAAAAAAAGCGATCTTACGTGTGCAGTTTTGCACGAAAAAAAAGCGATCTCACGTGTGCAGTTTTGCACGGAAAAAAAGCGATCTCACGTGTGCAAGAAAGGAAAAAAAGAAAAATGAATAAATTAGTAGCAATTGATTTAGATGGTACAATGCTAAATCAATATGGAGTGGTAACACAGAAAACAAAGGAAGCAATAGAAAGAGCACAACTAAAAGGGATAGAAGTAATTATTGCATCAGGAAGGCCAATTGATTCGATAAAAACAATTGCAAAAGAAATAAATAGCAATAAATATTTTATTTCAGGAAATGGAGCTATTGTATATGATATAGCAAATGATCAAATAATATACGAAAATACTTTAAAAAAGCAAAAAACTTTAGATATTATAAAAATTTGCGAAGAAAATAGCATTTATTATAATATTTATACAGAAAAGGAAATTTTGGCTAAAAGTTTACAAGCCAATGTGTTATATTACAATAAAGAAAATTTAAATAAGGAAGAGAAAGATAAAACTCATATTAATATAGTAAGTGATATTTATCATTATATACAAGAAAGAGATGAAAAAGTATTAAAAATAACAGTATGTGATAGTAGTAAATCTATATTTAATTCTATAATGAGGAAATTAAAAGAAATAAATGATATTGAAGTACTAGAAGTGTCACATATGTCTAGAAAGATGATAAAACAAGGAACAGAAGATGTTCCGATAGAATATTTTTATACGGAAATTTCTGCAAAAAATGTCGATAAATGGAATGCACTACAAGTATTAAAAAATAAGATGCAAATAGCTGAAGAACAGATTGTTACAATTGGTGATAATTTGAATGATAAAATGATGATTGAAAAAGCAAAACTAGGAATTGCTATGGGGCAAAGTACACCATATGTAAAAGAAATTGCAGATAAAATAACATATTCAAATATAGAAGATGGTGTTGCATATGCGCTAGATAATTTAATTTAATTTTGCACGGAAAAAAAGCGATCTCGCGTGTGCAATTTTGCACGGAAAAAAAGCGATCTCACGTGTGCAATATTACAAAAATATTACAAAAATATTAAGTTTATATTACAAAATTCACATATTGTTGATTTTAATAAAAAAAAGAGGTAAAATTAATAAAGATAGCATATAAAGCATATAAATGCGGAAAATAAGGAGGAAATAAAAAATGGCATCAAATCCAATGCAAAGAAAAGCAAGAAATTCATTCCTATTAGGAGTGATAATAACATTATTAATAGCGGGGGTAATAGTAGCATTATTATTCGTGCAACTTAAACAAAAGACAGAACAATTAAAAGCAGAAGCTGACTCAAAAAGAAATGTATATGTTTTAAGTCAAGACGTAAAATCTGGTCAAGTAATAACACAAGACATGTTTGTTACGAAACAAATTAGTCAAGACGCAATACCAAGCAATGCGACTGCAACATCTTCAGTTATAGACACATGGTATTTACAAACAAAAGACGGAAAAACATTTAGCACAGACTACTATAACAATATAACAAACACATCATTTAGTAAAAGCCAACAAGGTTTATACATAAATGAACCTGATTCTATTATAGAGGTTGTAGAAATAAATGGCAAAAAATACAAATGCACAGATAAATACAATGGAGACGTGAATTCATTAACAGAAGTATCATCTAGAGATAATGTACTACAAGATGATGATGGTGCATATATAGTAGATGCTTCAAATACTAATGATATAATTACAAGAGTATACCAAGAAACAGCAACTGGTTCATATTATGTGTATAAATTAGATACAGATTCAATGACAACTTCAACACAAAGAACTAGAGTTAAAACATATTTATCTTTGCAAAATGTACCAGTAGTTGCAAAAGTAACAATGAATAAAAATACAGTTGCAACACCAAATCTTGTTGTACAATCTGATGAAGTTGTAACAGATGATACAAGACAACAAGAATATAATATGATAGTATTACCAGTTGACTTGATGACAAATGATTATGTTGATGTAAGATTAATGACACCAGGTGGACAAGACTTCATAGTAGTATCAAAAGCACAAGCCAATATTCCAGTAAATTCTGATGGTTCATATGTGGCAGATACAGTAAGATTGAATTTAAGAGAAGATGAAATATTATCAATGTCAAGTGCAATTGTAGAGGCATATGGTTTGTTAGGCTCAAGATTATATGCAACCAAATATGTCGAAGCAGGAATGCAAGCAGCATCATTACCAACATATACACCAAATGCAGCAGTAACAGCACTAATTCAATCAAATCCTAACATTGTAACTCAAGCAAGCGCAGAATTAGCTGCAAGATATTCAGACTCTGCTAAGAAGAGTAGAAATGATTATTTACAATCATTAATAAATTCAACAGAAGATTACAATTCAAATATATCTGATAAATCAGAAGAAAAAATAACAAATGAAATAACATCAAGACAAAAATATTTAGAATCTTTAGCTAGCGGAACTACAGGAACTGATGCAACAACATCTTCAAATTAAAACTTTTAGCAAGAGAATCCTCTTGCTAAAAGAACTTTAAATAAGTTGTAAAACATGCAGTATTGCAAGAAAGGAAGATAAAACATATGAAAAAAATAGGGTTTATAGGAGCCTATGATAAGACAGATGTAATATTAAGTGTAGCCAAAGTATTAGCAATGACAAACAAAAAAGTCCTAGTAATAGACGACACAATAACACAAAAATGTAAATATGTTGTACCAGTTATAAACCCAACTAAGTCATATGTAACAACTTATGAGAATATAGATGTGGCAGTTGGACTAGACAGCTTTGAAAAACTAAGACAATATATGGGACTAGAGGAAAATGAAAATTTAGAATATGATTATGTGATAGTAGATACAGATAGTTTTGAAGGTGTTACAAGATTTGCATTACAATCTTCTGAAAAAATATACTATGTAACATCATTTGATATGTATTCATTAAAAAAAGGAGTCGAAATAATAAGCCAACTAGGAGTGCCTACTAGAATGACAAGAATATTTTATACAAGATATATGCTTAAAGAAGAAGAAGAATATTTCAACTTTTTAGTGCTTGGATCAAAAGCAATATGGAATGAAGAAAAAATATATTTTATATTAGAAAACGGTGATTTGCCTGAAATAATGGAAAATCAACGTTTGAATAAAATAAAACTTGGAAATTTGAGTAATGAATATAGAAACAATATTGAATTTTTAGCAAAAGATATAGACGAAGAAATAGATAAAAGAGAAATTAGGAACATAATTAAAAGTCTTTAATATTTAGAAGGAGAAGAAAATGCCAATTGTAACATTTTGGAATGATGAGAGAGACCAAACAGGAAAAACCCTTACTGCAGTTGCAGTTGCAACTCGAATGGCTATAGAACGCAATTATAAAATTCTATTAATATCAACAAGCTTTCAAGATCCAACAATAAAAAATTGTTTTTGGGGAGATGAAACACAAAAAACATTAAAATTATTTGGAATTAAGTCAAATAATATAGCTGTTGAAAATGGAATTGAAGGTCTTATAAAATTAATAGCAGCTAACAAATTAACACCAAATGTAATAACAGATTACACTAAAGTAATTTTTAAAGAAAGACTAGAAATCATAAATGGTTTTCTAGGTGCGAAAGAAGTTACTCGAGAAACCAATCTAAAAGAATACGAAAAAATTCAAAAATATTATATAGATTTAATAAAAGTTGCAAATCAGTATTATGACATGGTTCTGGTCGATTTAGATAAATTAATACCAGAGAACTTAAGAGATGAAATTCTTAGCATATCTAACTTGAATGTTTATGTATTATCACAAAAAAAGTCAAGTCTAGACAGATATCTAATTCAAAGACAAAAAAATGCAAATATAGGAAATCCTAAAACATTACCTGTTATAGGAAAATATATAGCTAACACAAAATACAATTCAAGAAATGTTATGAAATATATGCAAGAGAGAAAAGAGCTTAATGTAGTACCATTCAATATATTGTACTTTGAAGCAGCAGAAGATGCAACAGTGCCGGACTTATTCTTAAGGCTAAGAAGTATAAAAGACACATCAGATGAAAATTATATTTTTATGCAAGATGTGCTAGAACTTATGGAGAAAATTATAAAAAAATTGCAAGAATTGCAAATGAAAATGAGGTGAAAAAATGACACTAACTAATATAATATTAACACTAGTTGTTATAATACTTGCCGGTGGAGGCATAGCATATTTTGTAAAAAGAAATAAAAATGCAGAAGTGGAAGAAGAAGTACAAAAAGACGAAAAAACATATACTTTAGATGAGATGAGAGACTATATTAAGAAAAGACTTGACGAAATTACAAAAGTAAACTTATATGATATTGGTTTGTCAGAAGAAGAATTAAAACGTAGAAAAAATAAAAAGTACGCTTTAAAAAAGGCCTTAAAAGGTTGTACATATGGAGATGTAAATGATAAAAGATATGTAAAAGAACTTATATTTGACCTTTTATCAAAAGAATATGGTGTAAATGAAGCAAACATTTCAAGTGCAATTCCATTTGATATGCCATCATTGCTTACACCACAAGACAAATTTGATATTTTAATATATGTTTATAAAAAAGAATTTGGATATGAAGCATTAACACAATTAATCAAGAGATATAATCTTGCTACACTAAAATATTTGCAAGGTGAAACAAAACCTTGTTATGTAATAACAGATGACGAGATAAGTGAAATATTTGAAAAAGAAAATATCACATTGTCATTCTATGACAAATTAGAAATTGTTGTTCAAAGAATATATCAACACTATAAAGGATATAGCTCAATAGATGAGATAAGAGATATGAACATAGATGGTGTATCTGGTGGTGTATCTGGTTTGCCAGAAAGTTTCTTAAGCCAAGTTGCACAAACAGATGGAGATTATTTAGACCAAGTTGCTGAACATAAAGTTCCAAGAGCTTGTGACAGTATATGGATATTCTTCCAAGGTAAATCAATACGTTTAGCATTCTTATCATTTGGCACAGAATCAGAATTAAAAAGGGTATGTCAAAATATTTATAAATACAATAACCCAGGACAGTTATCAGACACAAATGGTTATAAAATCAATGAAATGAAAGATGGTTCACGTGTTGTTGTAGTAAGACCATCAATGTCAGAAACATGGGCATTCTTTGTAAGAAAGTTTGACGTAAAAAGAGCAACAGTCGAGCAATGGACAGGAGAGATGCCAGGTAGTGACAAAGTAATAGATTTATTAAAATTCCTTGTAAAAGGAGCAAGAATTACATCAATCACTGGTGAGCAAGGTTGTGGTAAAACAACACTACTTATGGGTATGATTGAAAATATATATGAAACAATGAACTTACGTATTACAGAAACTGCTTTCGAGTTGCACTTAAGAAAAGTTTATCCAACAAGAAACATTTTGTCAATGCGTGAAACAGATACAATATCTGGACAAGAATGTTTGGACGTACAGAAAAAAACCGATGGTTCTGTAAACATCATAGGTGAGGTTGCAACAGACCCCGTAGCATCTTGGATGATTCAATCTGCACAGGTTGCATCTAAATTTACATTATTTACTCACCATGCTAAAACATTCCCAGACTTAGTAACAGCTCTACGTAACTCTATGTTAAGAGCTGGTGTATTCAAAAATGAAAAAACAGCAGAAGAACAAGTTGTACAAGTATTAAACTTTGATATACATCTACAAAAAGACTTTAGAGGAAGAAGATATATAGAAAGAGTAACAGAATGTATTCCAATAGTTGATAAAAAAACATATGATTATGATTATAATTCAGAAAAAACTATGAATGGAAAAGTTCAAAAATTCTTTGAAAATGCAACAACATATTTTTCAAAAGTTACAGAACAAAACTTATACAGATATCAAAATGTATTAGAATATGTTGATGGTGAATATCAAATTACAAATAAAATTACGGACAAAAATTTAGCTGAGATGAGAGCTAATATGGATGAATCAGATTTAGGAGAATTTGATGCCTTTGTTGAAAAATACTGGGGAGATCAAATCAAAAAAGAAAGAAAAGTAAGTGCAAAAGCAGAAAAATAATAAAAAACATAGGAGGTGTTCTTAGAACATGAGTACACAGATGCTAAAATATATAATAATAGGAATAGTTGTATTATTTATTGGCGTCATTATAGCATATATTATCCTAAAGAAAATGATGGGTAAATCTGAATATGCAAAAATGAAGAAATTACAAGAAGGTACAAAAGCTGATGGATTTTCAACAGATATTATGTACCAAAAAATATACATAAGACTTATTAGGACACCTTTTCTAAAAAGATATTTATTTAAATTAAGAAGAAGACTTGAAATAGTTAATATTGATGATGAATATACAACCAGAAAAGAAGCTGCCCAAATATTAACAAAAGCAATTTTAATATTTTTGTTGATAGCAGGGATTACGATACTTATTACTCATAATAACTGGTTGCTAATGTCAATATTATTAATCTTTGAACTATTTATTGTAGATACAATAGTTCAAGGAATGGTAGATAAAATCGATAACAATCTACTTAAAGAACAAATAGATTTCTTTGCGGAAATAAGACATGCATACCATGAATATAACATGGTAGAAGAAGCAATATATCAAGTATCATTAGATGATGAAAAAAATGTATCAAAACAGGGTGAAAAAATATATGAAATATTATGTTCAAATGACCCAGAGACAGAACTAGAAAAATATTATGATGTAGCCCCAAATGACTATTTAAAAGAATTTGCGGGTATATCATATTTAACACAAGAATTTGGTGATAGAAAAGGAGACGATGGTTCTTCTTTATATCTAAAAAATGTTGACAACATTACACAAGAAATGCAGTTGGAAATATTAAAAAGAGACAAATTAAATTATGTATTTCAAAGTTTGGCATTTATTTCAATTGCACCAGTACTATTGCTTGAACCTTTAAAAGCATGGGCAGTTTCAAATTTTAATTTTACAACAAGCTTTTATAATGGAAAAATTGGTTTGGTTGCACAAATACTAATAGTACTTTTAACAGTAGTATCATACATAATTACAAGAAAATTAAAAGATAATGGTGGAGTTCAAGTTGCAATATCACAAAATGACCATCCTTGGCAAGAAAAAGTATACAAAGTTCCAATTTTAAAACAAGCAATAAATTGCTTTATACCTAAAGCAGGTACTAAAGATTATAGAAAAATGCAAGACTTAATGAAAGAATCAGCATCAAAAGCCAAAATGGAATGGATATATGTAAATAGACTTGTATTAACAATTGTGACATTTATATGTTCAATTATATTTTTCATAATATTACATAAAGTTGCGATAAACTATGTATATACTAATCCTACTACAAGACAAGAAGTTCTAGGTTCTTTATCAGAAAAGAATCAGAAGGCAGCAGAAGAACTTACAAAACAAGATAATTACTTCTTAGATAAGTTAAAAGGAAACTTAAAAATAACTCAGGCACAAGTAGAAAACGCAATGGTAAATTCAGTATATTATGAAGCAGATGACGAGAATTTAGAAGATGATGCTGCAAGAATTATGGACAAATTAAAAGTTGTAAATTCAGAACAAATGCAGTGGTTTGAAATATTACTAGCTTGTGGTTTTTCACTAATAGCTTATATGGCACCTGTTTGGATGATGTATTTCCAAAAATTTATGAGAAAACTCGAAATGGAAAACGAAGTAATGCAGTTCCAAACAATAATATTAATGCTAATGAAGATTGAAAGAATAAGTGTAGAAATGATTTTGGAATGGCTAGAGCGTTATGCTAATATTTTCAAAGAGCCTATTGCAAAATGTGTAAACAACTATGAGGCTGGAGCTTGGGAGGCATTAGAAGAACTTAAAAATTCTGTAACAAACCAAGATATGATAAGAATTGTAGAAAGTTTGCAAGCAGCAGTAGAAAAAATTCCAATAAAAGAAGCTTTTGATGAATTAGATGCAGATAGAGATTACCACCAAGAAAAGAGAAAAGATACAAATAACCAATTAGTATCAAGAAAAGGTTTAATAGGTAAAGGTGTTGGTTTTGCACCAATGATTTGCTTATTTGTTGGATATTTAATTATACCATTAGTAGTAATAGGTTTAACAAGCATGACAAGCACATTCAATCAATTAAATGCTTAATATGGAGGTTTAAATGGAAAATGTAACAAAAGCATTACTTATTGCAGCAGGAATATTATTTGCAGTATTGATACTATCCCTATTGGCAATGTTTGGTGGACAATTATCTGGTTATTATGCAGAACAGCATAATTCAAAAATTATAGAACAAGATGCAAAATTTAATGCACAATTTGAAAATTATAATGGACAAACAATAAGAGGAAATGAAATAATTTCTATTATGAATAAAGTTGTAAATTATAATACTTCAATAGCAGATATGGAAAAGTATGATAAAGTAATATTATCTATTGATCTAAAAGGGTATCAGAATAGAGCTAATGACAACTTTAAATATAGTGATTCTGATACCAGCATCTTTCAAGGAAAAATGTCAGCCAATATTTTAAAAAATACTGCTACGAGTGATGTAAACATTCGAGATGTAGCAAATATTTCAGCAGACCTAATTAATGAGTTAGCTAGTGCTGGAATATCAAATATATCTGATGCTCAATTACAAGCATTGTCTGCAGATATTCAAAATATTGCAATTGACTCACAATTATCGTCTAATAGAATATCTACACAAGAGAAAGAAAGTTTGAAAACGACTAGAACTGAAAAATTACAAAATATTTTAGGAAAGAAAAAGGCAAATGATTTATCTGTTTCACAGATGAATACATTGGTAAATGTAACAAAAAGATATTATCAATATACACAATTTAAAAGAGCAATGTTTAAATGTACAGGAGTACAACATAACACTTCCCAAAATGGAAGAGTTATTGGAATGACATTTGTAATTGTAGAAGAAAATGGAAAGGCAAAATTTGATTAAACGAAAGGAAAACATATATGGAAAATGCAGTTAAAGCGTTATATATAGCTGCTGGGGTATTGATGGCAGTAATGGTTTTATCACTAGCCGCTGTTTTATATTCAAGTTTACAAAGCTATGTAGAAGATACAAATAAACAAATACAATATACACAAGTTGATAGTTTTAACACAGAGTATCTTAACTATGTAAATTCTAATGATGGAAAAGTGCTAACAATTCAAGACGTTATTTCTGCAGCTAGTAGTGCATACGAAAATAATTACAACAAAAATCCTGATACAAGTCAGTGGAAAGCAGGACCTAGTACTTTATATGTTCAAGTTCTTTTAAATGGAAGACGTATTGACCAAACAATTAATGAAAACATGGTAAGCTTACTTGAAAGAAATAAAGATACAAAGTTTTCTTGTAAAGCAAGTGATGTTTTAATAGGAGATTCTACTGGTCAAGTTTACAGCATAAATTTTACAGAAATACATTAAAAAAAATGTTGCAAAATAAAAAATCAAATGATATAATGAGGTTAAATGATGAAAAAAATATTTATATTTTTAGCTCTTGTAGTTATTATTGTAGCGCTAGTTGGATACAAATTTATTTCTTATAAAAATGAGCAAAATCAGATTCAAAAAGAAAATCTTGAATTTGATAAATACAAAGACCAAGATGTAAATGGTATTGATGTGGCTTCATTAATAAATAAGGCAATAGATAGAAATACAAAAAACAAAGTTGAAAAAGATGATCAAGGAAATTTCATAGCAAATGACAATACTTCTATCGAAATAGAAGTATATATGACAGATAATGAAACAACATATAAAATGGAATCATTTTATAATGCTGGTACAGAACAATTTGTTCAATACTATGCGAATATCAACTTTAAGTGTTCAAAAGTAGAATACCATAAAAATGGTAAAATAAAATATATGCTTTTCGAACAAGAGAAAAATAGTTAATAAAGTTCGGCATGCAATACATATTGTCGAGATTAAAATAAACAAAAGTTAACAAAAAGGGGGGAAAAACTATGGAGAACGCAACAAAAGCATTGTTAATTGCTGCAGCAGTTTTAATAGCTATCTTAATTATATCTTTAGGATTAGTTGTTTACAATTCATCTGCTGAAACAGTTAACCAAGCTAACTTATCACAACAAGAAGTTCAAGCTGCAAATGAAAAATTTGCTAGATATAATGGAACTAATAAAAGAGGTTCAGAAGTTAATGCAATGCTAAATACAGTATTAAATGCAAATGTAGATGCTGCTGCTGCTGGTGAGACTGGTAGACAAGTAGCTGTTTCAGGAGCTGTTACTTTAGCAGGAAATGCAACAAGTATCACAAGCCAAGCTGATACAAGTGCATTATACACAATACAAGTAAATTATGATGGTCCAGGTGGACTTGTAAAAACAATTAAAGTTACTAAAACAAGTAACTAATAAATGAGAAAGGAGATATACTTATGGAAAACGCGGTAGAAGCTTTAAAAATTGCAGGAGCAGTATTAATGTTCATATTGGCGCTATCCTTAAGTATATCTTGTTTGTCTAGCGCAAATTCTTCTGTTTTGAATATAGCAAGTATGTATTCTAGAGAAAGAGAATATCGATATGTAAAACCTGCAAGTGATTTTACAAGAACAGTTGGTATAGAATCAATAATACCAGCAATGTATCAAGCATATGAAGAAAATACGGAAATTTATTTTAAAGACAAAAATGGAAATCCATTACCATTGTATTATAAAACTAATCAATATGGAAAAAGAGTAGATTCAGAAGGGGATATTGTTGATAATAGTTCAACAATAGCTGTAACCATAAACTATATAAATCTTGAAAAAGAACAAATAGGTAATGACAAAGGTAAATCATCAAAACAAGTCGCTGCTGATCATTTAAGTATGATTTTAGCAGGAAAAAATAACTGGAAAAGACAATATTCAGGAGATACTCAAATGCTAGATATGCTAAGTGATACAAAATATGGAAATCAACTTATGGAATCTGTTTATCCAAATGGGCTTTATGATTATTTAAAAGATAAGACTTTTGTTGAAAACTTAGGTGAATATTACCAAGGAAGTGATTCAACAAAAATAAAGAAAAGAGTAATAACATATCAAATGAAATAAAGGAGTAACAATATGGAAAATACAGCAATGGACGTAGTAGGAATACTAATCGGTTCAATATTAATGTTTATAGTTCCATTATTTTTACTAGCAGATAGAGCAGATGATGTTTCACAATTAGTAGCACAAACTGCTACTTCAGAATTTGTAAATGAAGTGATAAAATCAGGTCAAATAGCATCAGATACTTATCAAAAATTTACATCAACATTGTTTTCAGCTGGTAATACTTATGATATAGATATTGAAGTCAAAATATTAGATGAAACTCCATCAAAAATGATAACTGATAATGATCCTCAAAAGATAGGAAATAACACATATTATTCATTATATACAAGCCAAGTTGAAGAAAAAATTCAAAACTCAGCTAAAAGTTCTAATAATAGGGTCGGAAAAATCATATTAAAGCAAGGAGACCAAATAACAGTTACAGTAAGAAATAATAGTAGAACATTATCACAAGCTTTAAGAAATATATATTATAATATAGCAGGAGATGACTCAAGTATCATATCAGCTGCATCATCAGGAACTGTATCAATAAATGGAGCAACAGGAACAACATAAAACGACTATTTTAAATTTTGAAAAATTTTAAAAATAGTCGTTTTTTGTGCTTTTTTATAACACAATAACTTACAAAAAAGAATTTGAATAAAAAAGAAATTAGTACTAATAATAAATTTAAAGGAGTGAAAATAAAATGAAAACACTCAAAAAAATATTTATTTTATTTGTATTAATTTTTTTATATATGTTTGTACTTACAAGAGGCTATTATCCTGAAACGATTGCAGTAAAAGGTGAAGAAATAAAAATATCAGACATTCAGGTTATACCAGTAGGAGAAGTTATAGGAATAAAGCTATATACAAGTGGAGTTTTAGTTGTTGGGACTTCTGAAATAGAAGGAATAGATGGTCAAAAAAACAAACCGTATGAAAATACAGGCATTCAGGAAGGAGATTCTATAATCTCAGTAAATGATATTATAGTAAATAATACAGAAGAATTAATAGATGCAATAAATTTATATGAAGGTGAATCTGTAAATATTAAATATCAAAGAGAAAATGACGAAAAGAATTGTACAATAAAACCAGTTAAAGATAAACAAGGAAAATACAAAATTGGCTTATGGGTAAGAGACAGTGCAGCAGGTGTAGGAACATTAACATTTTACTGCGAACAATTAAAAACATTTGCAGCATTAGGACATGCAATAACAGATATAGACACAGGCGAAATTTTACAAACATCATCAGGAGAAATAGATAATGTTAGCATTGTATCTGTTATCAAAGGAAAAGAAGAAGAACCAGGAAAAATTCAAGGGGCAATAAATCAAAATAGTGTAATAGGAAATATATACAAAAATACAGCCTATGGCGTGTATGGAGTTATAAAAAATCCGGATAATATAAACATTGATTATAACAAAAAAATATATGTTGCTCCAAGGCAAGAAATAAATTTAGGAGATGCAACAATATTATCAAACATTGATGGAAAACTTAAAGAATATAGTGTAGAAATACAAAGAATATATTTGAATAATAATTATGACAATAAAAGTATGGTTATAAAAATTAAAGATGAAAATCTAATAAATAAAACAGGCGGGATAGTCCAAGGAATGAGTGGATCACCAATTATTCAAAACGGCAAATTTATTGGCGCTATAACCCATGTATTTGTAAAAGATCCAACACTTGGCTATGCTGTTTTTGCAGATAGAATGATAAGCGAATTGCACACTTGAGATCGCTTTTTTTCGGTGCAAAATTGCACGGATTATTCCGCTTTTTTTCCGTGCAATTTTTTTCGATTTTTGTTGACAAAAAAATTAAGTTTATATATAATTAAAATAGTAGTATACAGGGGGATAAGAAAATGAGAAAAACAAAAGGAAAAAAAGTATTTTTTATAGCAATAGCTATTATCATCTTAGTTAGTTTTTCACTAGTAATTTATGGTGCAAACAATATTGTTAACCCTACTAGCATTACTTTCAAAGATTCTAATTTATATGATTCTATGAAAAAACAATTGAGTGCCAAAAAACTAAATTATAATGCAAATGATGTAGAAAAAACTATTGAAATTTCAAAAAATGACATTTCGAAAATTACAGAATTAGATTTATCATCATCAGCAATTGCAGATTTATCAGGATTAGAGAATTTTCAGGATATATCAACATTGAATTTATCTAAAAATTCGGTAACATCTGCAGATTCTTTGGATCAATTAAGCAAAATCACTTCATTAAATGTAGCAGAAAATCAAATAAATACTAATTTATTATCTGCGATATCTAATTTGTCAAGTTTGACTCAATTAGATATGACAAATACAAAAATGAATTCAGACCAATTAGAATATTTAAAGACTCTTACAAATTTAAAAACACTTATATTAGCAGGTAATAATATTAGTGCAATAGAAAAGATTAGTAATTTAAATGGAATTACTAAATTAGACATTTCTGTTAATACAAGTTTTACAGATTTTTTACAACTAGTTTCTTTTACAAATCTTACTGAATTAAATGTTTCAGGGACAGGAATTACAACCTTTTCAGGATCAGAAGAAGGAACAGGAATTGGAAGATTATCAAAATTAGAAAAATTATATGCCTCAGACAATAAAGGAATTGTAAGTTCTAGTGGAATAGATGCAATATTTGAAACACATTCAGAATATACAGATAATGGATATGAGAATATACCATATTTAAGTAATTTGAAATTTTTGAATTTAAGCAGTATAGGAACATTAGGAAATAGACCCAATATAAGCTTTTATTCTTTTAAAGAATTAAAATCTCTAAAAGAATTGCACTTAGCATCAAATGAAATAAATAGTATATATGGAGTAGCTGATTTAACGGGATTAGATGTACTTGATTTAAAAGATAATAATATTTCTGATATCGAATATTTAGTTAATAAAAACGGAAACGAAATTGATGTGGAAAATTCATTAAGAGCAGGAAAAATCGACTTGAATGGAAATAAAATTGTAGATATTAGTGTATTTAGTGAATATCCTGGAGATTTATATTGGTTAGATTTATCAAATAATTCAATTTATGACATAGAACCATTAAGTAAATACGGATTTTCTAGTAGCAATAATAATGGAAAAGAATTATTTCTAGAAAATGAAAATATTACATTTGGTTTATATGATAAAAGCATAGATATTGATCATTATATCATAATGCCAACAATATTTAGATATAGTATGGATTCAAGTAAATTTGCATATTTTTCAGGTACAGAGTTTGAATATTCTGATGGAGTTAGAAAAAATACAGATTATACTGAACCAGAGGAATATAATGTAATCGTTAATCATGAAAAAACTAGGGAAGATGATTTGACTGTAACAATAAGAGGCGGAATTACAGATGGTAGTACATTGCATTTTAAAATAGGAGAATATGGGGACACTAATTGTTATATTGAATCTGTATACTTTAAAGATTCACAATTGTATTCGAAAATAGAAGGAGTAGTGACAGCGAAGGTAGCAGAACGAAACTTAAAATATCACATAACTGTTCCATTGATAATCAATGTTGATAGGGATGCAATTTCTTCAATCGATGAATTAAATTTACAACATACAGATTCTTCAAGTGATACAAAGATAAAAGATTTAACAGGATTGGAGAACTTTGGAAACTTGCAAACATTATATTTGCAAAATAATGATGTAAGCACAATTGAACAACTTTCTGCATGTGAAAGTTTAAGGATATTAAATTTAGCTAGTAACTCTAATATTAATAATAACAATAAATCAATTGTAAATTTAAGAAATTTAGAAACATTAAATTTATCTAATACAGGCTTAACTAATATTGATTTCTTAAATGAATTATATGAAACAGGATATTGTGAATTGGTTGTTTTAGATATATCAGATAATCCAAAATTAAATAATATAGAAGGTATTGAAAAAATAACAACATTACAAAGTCTAGGATTATCAAATACTAATTTGGATGATAATAAGACATCTAAATTAAATGTATTAACCAATTTAACAACATTAAACATAAACGGAAATCAAATTAAAAATATAGATATTGTTTCAAATTTAAAATTATTAAAATATTTCTATTTTAATAATAATAAGATTGAAAGTTTAGAACCATTGAAAGGCAAAACATTCTACGAGTTGGAATTTACAGGAAATAACATAAAAAATATATCTGCATTGTCTTCACATCGTACAATAAATAATCTGAAGATGGACAACAATCAAATTGAAGACGTATCAGTACTTTCAAGAATTTCAATGTCTAATGAGCAAAATCTTTCAGTTAATGGACAAAAGATTGTAAGACTATTAGATAAATCATCATCAGGAAAAGTTAATATAGTGTTACCACAAATATTTTTAGCATCACAACAAAGTGGAAATAAGATATATTCAAGCAATGAATTATCATTAACAAATTGTGAATTAGATTCAACAGGGCAAAATGTTATTGTAGACGCAGATAAGCTAAATGGAGAGGTTGCTCAAGTAGAAATAGTTAGTGGAAAAGCAAAAGGAACAGTGTTAACTATATCAGCACCATTAAATGCTATAATTACATATGAGCCATCAAACACTGAAAAAACAAATCAAAATGTTATTGCTAGAATATCATTTAATCAAAGTAGAAGAGAAATAAAAATTACAAACAATGATGGAAAAGATACATACACATTTGAGCAAAATGGAGAATTTACATTTACATATGTTGACCAATACGGAGTTGAAGGTTCTGCAACAGCGATAGTGCGAAATATAGATAAAGAAGCACCAGTGGCACAAGTTAAACAAGTTCAAGAAAATGAACAAGTTGAAGTTACAATAACAGTAAATGAAAAAGTCGCAGATGTTGAAGGATGGACTTCACAACAACTTACAAATGGTTCAATGACTTTAACCAAGGTTTATTCACAAGATGCAACAGAAGACGTAAAACTTGAAGATGAAGCAGGAAATGTTACGACAATAAATGTTAAAGTTCAGATTAAAAGAATATCTGATGTATTAACATCAAATACATTAAAAATTTCTGAAACAGACTTTAATATAAAAAAGGTTTATCCAAAAACAACAGTTTTAAACTTTAAAAAGAGTATAAATTCAGAAATGGAATATACAATCTTAAATAAAAGTGGGACAGAGCTTTCAGATAGTTCATACATAGGAACAGGTTGCCAAGTAAAGATGAAAAACGATAAAGTCTATACTGTAATTGTTTGGGGAGACCTAACTGGAAACGGAAAGATATCACTTACTGAATTAGCAAGAATATCTAAGATATTTGCAGAGCAGTCTACACCAACAGATTTAGAAAAATCAGCAATAGACATCAATATGAATGGAAAGTTAGATTTAGTTGAATTGGCAGCTATAGCAAGACTACAGTTAAAATAAAAAAATATACAAGAGAAAGGAAAATAAAAAAATGAAAAAATTAGTATTTAGTATTATTACAGTCTTATTAATGACAATATTTATGATGGGAACAGTTTTTGCAGTGGCAGTCAACGCATTAGTCAAATTAGAGGCTACAATTGAAATTACAGCAAATAAAACTTCAGTAGTAGAAGGTGATGAAGTTGAATTTACATTTACAATAAAAGATTTAAAAAATGCAAAAGATGATTCTATTGCAGCAATTGAAGGAAAGGTTGAATATAATACAGACTTTTTTGAATTTGTAAGTACTACATTTTCAACAGGAGGTCAATCAGGAGAAAAGTTTAATGTGACAAAGGTTGGAAAAGAAGGAGAAGTATACGCAAAATTAGTATTAAAAGTAAAAGAGAATGCTAGCGGAACAGGAGATGTTAAATTTACTGAATTAATGGCATCAGACGGTGATATGGATAAAGCAGAAGGAGCTGCAGAAGCTTCAACAAACCCTATAAGTTTCAATATAGCCAAGACAGTAACTCCACCATCAACAGTTGCAGTAACAAATGTAAAAATAGAAGCAACGAAAACAACAATAAAAGTTGGAGAAACAACAATCCTTCAAGCGGTAGTTGAACCAACAACTGCAACAAATAAAAAAGTAACATGGTCATCAAGTGATGATAAAGTAGCTACCATAGACAGCAATGGACAAGTAAAAGGAATAAAAGAAGGAGAAGCAACAATAACAGCTACAACAGAAGATGGAAATAAAACAGCAACTCTAAAAATAACAATAGAGAAAAAGGATGAAACAGCAGGTGATAATAAAGACAATAAAGATGATGACCAAAAAAAGGATGAATTAGTAATTGAAGATGACAAGAATAAACAAGACGAAGTAAAAAATGATAACGTAAATGGAGACAAAAAAGATGCAACAGTAGCAAATACAGATTTACCAAAAGCAGGTTTAAGCATTACATTTTTTGTAGTAATAGCAGCAGCAATCATATCAGCAATTGTAATTTACAAGAAAAATCAAAACTTCAAAGACATAAAATAAAAGTATAGCATGGGCATCTTGTCCCATGCTTTTATATGCAAAATTGCACGGAAAAAAAGCGATCTCACGTGTGCAATGCACGGAAAAAAAGCGATCTCAGGTGTGCAAGGAGGAAAAAATGTTAATAAAATGTATCAAACATATAAATTTAGTAATGCACCATAAATGGTTAGTTTTTAAATTGTGTTGTAAAGTAGGATTACCATGGAGAGGATTTATGCATGATTGGTCAAAGTTTTCGCCAACTGAATTTTGGGAAAGTGTAAAATATTTTGATGGTCATAAAAGCCCGATAACAGTTTGTAAAAAAGATAAGGGTTATTCAGAAGCATGGTTACATCATAAAGGACGAAACAAGCACCACTACCAATATTGGACTGATTTGTCATTACCAGAGAAGACTGTGATAATGCCATATAAATATGCTGTTGAAATGGTATGTGATGAATTAGCAGCCGGAATAACTTATAACGGAAAAAACTGGACAAAAGACACTCAATTGGAGTATTATATTAACAAGGAAAGAAAAAACTTAATTAATCCGCATATAGATAATTTTTTGATGGCAACTTTTATAGAAGTAAGTCAAAGAGGGATTGATGGAACACTAACAAAAGAAAGTATGAAAAAATTATATGAAAAATATTGTGTTAGAATGGAGAAATTAGATGAGAATAAGATTTAAGCCATGGGCAAGGCCAGAATTAGAAGCAAGCGATTTTTACAGAGATAATCCAGAGGAGCTAAAAAACAAATGGATTAAAGAATTTAAGAATCAAAATAATCCAATAAATTTAGAATTAGGATGTGGAAAGGGTCAATTTATAGCACAGCTTGCCGTACAAAATCCAGATATTAATTATATAGCAATAGATTTAGTTGATGCAATGTTAGGTCTTGCAAAAAGAAATGTAGAACAGGTATATAGAGAACAAAATAAAGAAGTAGAAAATTTGATATTAACACGTTTTGACATAGAAAGAATTACAATGATTTTAGGTAAGCAAGACAATATAAAAAGAATATATATCAATTTTTGCAACCCTTGGCCAAAGGGAAAGCACAGAAAAAAGAGATTGACACATACAAGACAACTTGAAAAATACAAAACTTTTTTAGCAGAAGATGGAGAAATATATTTTAAAACAGATGATGATGACTTATTTAACGGAAGTTTAGGGTATTTTGAAGAATCCGGTTTTAAAATTTTAGATAAGACATATGACTTACATGCAGAACCAATTTGGGACAATAATATTGAAACTGAACATGAAAAAATGTTTAGTGAGCAAGGAATAAAAATAAAAGCATTGATTGCCAAAAAACTGTAAAAAAAATTCAAAAAAGCTATTGCCAAAACAAAAGTATTGTGGTACTATATTATAGTAATGATTTAGGGGTATAGTGTCAATGGTAGCACATCGGTCTCCAAAACCGCCTGTGTGGGTTCGAATCCTACTACCCCTGCCATAATATTTATCTTTTAGGGATGCACTAATTATAAATATTGAAGAAGTTTAGTTTGTATAAAACTAAGCTTTTTCTTTTTTATATAATAGGAAAGTGATACTTTCCTATTATATAAAA
>ULWD01018847.1_pt1 | contig 45630 bp, 40 predicted proteins | sample 1960011 | NCBI WGS metagenome assembly ULWD01 (sample SAMEA4835803, study PRJEB28245) | human gut metagenome | biome: gut microbiome; material: fecal sample | place: Denmark | collected 2008 | reverse complement strand
ATGAAGATGTGGCTTATATTGTAGAGCAAATAAAAGGCTGTTGTATGAAGTAACTTGTAGTTTATTGTAGACAGGTTTCTACATAATTGTGGAAAAAATACTCAAAATAGAAAAATATTTTTATGCCATTCTGGATGTAAATGATTGATATATAGTGCTATCCTGCTCCGAAACTAACTTTGGCATACGTCTTGCATTATATTATGTGAGAGCTAACAAGAAATGTTTAACTTAAACAATTAGAATTATGAAAAAGTTATTTTTAGCAGTAGCATTGGTAATGGGGTTGGGTACTTCAGTGGCATTTGCTAACAACATGGTATCAGACGTTGAAATCGCAACGATGATCAACGAGTTTAAACCGATTGATGTAAAAGAACTCCCACAGGCCGTTCAGGATGCCATTAAAGAAAACTACTCGGAAGCCACCATCAAAGAGGCAGCCGTTGAAGTGGCTGAAGATGGAACTAAGACTTACAAGGTTACATTGGTGGATGCAGCCGGTACAGAGAATCCGGTCCTTTTCAATGAAAAAGGGGAAGTTCAGAAATAAGTTATATACGCAATAAAAAAGGTGCTCGCATGGGTACCTTTTTTATTATGTTTTTGATGTTATAGAAGTTAAGTATAATGATCTATAGAAAAGAAAAATAGAAAAAGATTGTTTATTAATGAAGAGCTTGTACCTTTGTAGTAAGATAAAGAATAAGACATTATGGGGAACTTGAAAAGGAATATAAAAAACAGCAGAATCTTAAAGAAGAATGTTGTAAATCTGAATGAGATATCAGGTACTCTTTCTAAAGAAGAAAAAGAAAAATTGATGTCTGGTAACGGATTTGTCAAAGTTCCTACAGAAGAACTGAAACGCCTTCGTGTTGATGTATATCCTTATGTAATGTAATAATGGAGATTCCCCATTATTCATACCATTTTGTCCAAAGAGTTGAAGAAGTCAATCCGATAACTACTTTTCTAAAATATAAATTACTTTATACTTTTAAATCTCCAAAATCTCACCAGTGGTACTGGGTGTGGGTAGAAGTTTATCAATGTGATTTTTATGCAGTAAAATTTCATCTTAAAGCCCATCGGGATAGCCCTAATAAGTATAGCTTGATGACGGGATTGAATGAAGCTCGTCCAGTAATTAATACCTGTATAGCTATTATGCATGAGATTGGGAATATCAATCCACATTCTTCTTTTGGTTTTATAGGAGCAAATATGCAGGATGAATCCGATGTTAACAAATTATTGAATGATTATTAGGATAATCCAATATTGTAAATTTCCTTTGTAGGAAATATATTGAGATATGGGTAAGTTTAAAGTATATAAGGAACAAGAACCGATACAGCAGAAAGCAAGTGAGTCTTTTGTTGCTTATTCAAAGATTGGTCCTGGCATTGCTACGAGAGAACGGGACAATATAAAATCTGCTATTTCTGGTGAAGAATTATTGGATAGACTTCGCCCTCGTATAAAAGCCTTGTTTAAATGAAAGTTGCATTTGCATCATGAAAAAGTTATTTTTAGCAGTAGCATTGGTAATGGGATTGGGTACTTCAGTGGCATTTGCTAACAACATGGTATCAGATGTTGAAATCGCAACGATGATCAACGAGTTTAAACCGATTGATGTGAAGGAACTTCCGCAGGCAGTTCAGGATGCCATTAAAGAAAACTACTCGGAAGTGACCATCAAAGAGGCAGCCGTTGAAGTGGCTGAGGATGGAACCAAGACTTACAAGGTAACGTTGGTGGATGCATCCGGTACGGAGAATCCAGTTCTTTTCAATGAAAAAGGAGAGGTTCAGAAGTAATAGGTCTTTATTAATATCATATTAAAAGGGGAGGGGCAGAAATTTGATTTACTCATATCTGCTTCCTCCCTTTTTGCTTTTATTTACTTTTGTGTTTTTTACATCGGTAAATTGGCGATTACGTCTTTTGAACTTACGGGTAATTTATCCTCTTGCCCCATATTTACGAATACTGTGGCGCAGAGTACTGTCCATTGGTCGCCATAAGTCATGGTACTGCTGTGGTTATAACCTAAACAATGTCCATATTCATGGAACATAGCTTGCCGCGCATAGTTGTGCGGATTAGATCCCAGCGGTGTTGCGTCAAAATAGACTCCGGTGTAACAATAGTCTGCCAATCCGTAGGTGGTACCTCCTCCCAGACCACCAACACCTGATACGCGACCTAATACGAGGCCTCCATGACTGCGGATTCTCTGGCGTAATGCATCCAGGTTGATGGCATTTCCTCCGTTGTCCTTCAGTTTGCCTTCGTATCTATTCATCTCTGTGTTAAACTCTTCTGAAGAGAACATGAAAGCCATATTGGTGGCCAAGGCTACCCCGTGACGACATAATAATGGATTCATGTGCCGCCAATAAGCGTGTCCGTTGTCGGCTGAATAAGCTGAGAAACGAATGAACCATCGACTGTCTATCTGCTCTATCTTCTTCATGTATGGATCTTCCGTCCGGATAACAAGCGTAACATCGTCACCGGAAAGTTCCGGTTGTGCAGGTATTACTATCTTTCTGCCGCTACTGGTGGTGAATGTTCGGTCAGAGCTTACGACGGGCAACGGGAAAGTGGCTTCCATGAAAGGATAAATCAGATCGAAATGTGCCAATTCAAGGAATTCGGTACTGATTTTATTGAATCGACATAAAATCGTCACATCATGAATAGCAATAGGTGAGAAGAATTTAACCAGTAATTGATGTTCATCCGAGATGGACACTTGCAACGGTGCGTTTACATAAAAGGAACGGTGCTTACTATTATAGAAGATGTCTCGTGGCTCGTTGGCTAAAAACATTGTGTCGGTACGGAAGCGGGAGAAATCTTCTTCACGGATATAAAGCAACCCGTCCAGGCTTTCCGGGTGCCGGTAATCAATGCTGATGTGGGAGATACGACCTGCTTCGATTTTGCAGTTGCTGAAGCGGTATTTGTGTACAAACGATGTACCATCACTGCGGTTTGACTCGAACGTTACGAATCCGGAAAGTGCCTCTTTACTTGGCAATGAGTAAAATGAACGATTTTCCGTGATGTCATAAGATTCAATGCTTTCTGTACCGGAGTATTCACCATTTGCACTGAGACCGGCATATATTCCTTCGGTATCGTCAAATGTGATGTCGATTTTGCGTATAAAGCGCCACATATAATCGGACGAGACGTGCAGGTCTATATCAACTTTGCCTACGCATCTCTCCAATGTCACAATCTGCGACTCCGCAGTTTGCTCTTTGCCAATGTGTACTTCTATTTTTTTATAGAAATAAACGTCATCAAGAGGGGCTTTTGCAACCTGATTCAATAACCAGATATCTGACAATTGCTCGGGTTCGTTGATAGTCGCCTTTGATTCCGGATTCGTGGTGGCTAGGAATACAACCGTATAGTCACCGTATCCCAATCCTTCAATGGTCAGTTTGGAGAAGTCGGCCTCCAGCTTTTGATACAGCGGTTTGAGCATTTCTCCCCGATCATTGGCAATGGCATACCACATGCGGGCGATTTGTTCAGGTTCACCGTTGCGTGTCTGTATGGCAGAAGTGTCATCTTCCTGCAATCCAAGAAGAAATGTTACCTGACCGGGGGCAGGCGGCATGAGCCCGTATTCCTGCTCAAGTTCGCCTGAACAGTTGGTCAGTAGCAATGCCAGAAATAATAGTATGATTTTTGCAATCTTCATAGAATTCCTCCTTTATTTTTTTACACAACGTAAGGATGCAAATGCTTCCATCTGCAATTGTCTCTCGGCAATAGCAGTTGTTTCCTTGCCTTCAAACGGTAACCAGTAAGTCCATGCATAACCACCGGGACAGCCGTTGCGTTCGCTTGTCCATAACACGGCTCTTTTTCCGAAAGACGGATTATTGGTTGTAGACTTGTCACCTTTTCCACCTGCCAAAGGGATAATAAGGTAACGTCCGGTATCTTCAGAAGTAAATTTCACATAGTGTTGCGTTCCTGTTACACCGGTTGGAGTAGTCAGGGTTCCTTCGCCAACGTGGAGTGTAGCGGTTATTTTTTCTCCGTTTCCTGCTATATAAGTGCCGGGAATTTCCTGATTTTTGGGGAGAAGAGAGTTTAGTTCGCTGCGGGTTGGCACACGGTAACCTTCCGGACAAGGCATATGGGTATCGTTTTGCCAAGGTATGTCGGCTGTTTGATTACCCAGATTGTTTGAGGGGTTATATCCTTGCCAGGGGGTGTACATATACTTCCGTCCATACTGGAACAAACCACCGATACTGCTGACCCAGCCATTACGGTACATCTCTTCAACGGTAGCACCGTCTAAGGGATATACTTGGTCTTCCAGATCCCGGCTGCGTGCATTGAATGCCATCCAAATGCTGCCACCCATTTCAACGGTCTCGATCTGCTTGTCGCTCGGAGCCACACGAATCTCTACATAATCATAAGAGCCGCTTAGCAAAGCATTTTTTAAATGTACCAGAATTGTATAGCCCAGTCGGCCACTACCTTGTGCGGCCACTGATACATTGAATGCTGATACTATGCCTTCTGTCTCTTCAGATACCGACATCTCACTGAGATTCACGCCACTGTCAGTGCCTTCAGTGGCTGATATATCAATTCGGGTGTCGGAAACAAATGCCAGTTTCATGTCACTGACTCCTGTGGCGGGTACCTCTACTATATTATTCTCATAATCCACAGTTACGCCTTCCGGGATTTTGGATTGGGAAGCATTAAGCAGGATACGATGCTCTGTATCAGGTTTCCCGATAATTGTTTCGCCTTCTTCCCAGGGTTTGATTTCGAAGATTCCTTCTACTGTGGCACCTACGTTGAGTACTGATAGTTCGTAAACCTTATTACGCTCTATACTTGGCAATTGCATCTTGAGACTGATGGGAATTTCATTGTATGTACCACGCAGGATGATATTAACAGGACGTTTGCTTTCGAAAATGCGGAAGATTCCCTGTTGTTCTCCACCGAAAGCTGGATCAAATTTTTTTAAGTAACTTACTGTTTTATCTGATGCGGAAGCGTTTTCAATGAACGGATATGTTTCAGCCGGAGCATCCTTTACGATTATTTCTTTGATTAATGTTTTGCTGTCTGCTGTAGTATTCAGGTCTATACGGGCTACACCGCGTTTCATGCCAACGTTAATTTCCTGATTGCTGCGTGTTTGGGGAGTACTTTCCAATTCAACAATTGCAGCCATAAAGTCAGGAGCTGAATTATTGTGCAGCCCTTCGCCGATGGTCATATTGCGGAATTCTTCTTCGGTAATACCTTCTTCCTGAACCGGAAGTGTCACTCCGGTGAGGAAGTATAGCCGTGATCCACTGAGTGCGGAAATACTGGACTGGCCATTGGATTCGGGGGTTAATTGTTGCGTCTTGTACAAGTTGCCATCGCTGAACTGGAAAACTGACACATCCCGTAATTCCTCAGAAGAATCTGAACCGGAAGTCGTAATTCCTTTCACTACTAATGAATAAGTTTGTTGTTTGCCTTCTCCCTCAAACGATGCGTCATCTGAGCAGGCGCCTAAAAACAACGTTCCCAGCAAGGCGGGAACAATGATTTTTTTGTAAGAGTGATTCATGTTTTTTGTAAAATGTTATATTGAATATTGATAGTTTCTTCAGACCTTTTTCCGAAAGCGGGTGCAAAAATATATAATTTTTCAATATGAGAATTCCTTAGTACCGGATTTAAGATATTCTTCTTTTTATGAATATCATGTAGAAGCATAAAAGTAGTTCGAAGTTTACAACTCGAACTGTGGGAGGGGGAGCAAATATCTATAAAGCGAATGCGGGTACCTTCACAGGCACCCGCATTTGCTTTTATGACTTATTCACTACAAAGCATTATTTTATTCTTTTGTAGCCATATGCTGGAAGTTCGTTTAGTTCTTCTTCGATGCGCAACAGTTGGTTGTACTTAGCCATGCGATCGGAGCGGCTTAACGAACCGGTCTTGATCTGCCCGCTGTTGGTTGCTACGGCGATGTCGGCAATAGTGGCGTCTTCCGTTTCACCGGAGCGGTGGGAAGTAACCGTGGTATAGCCGTGGCGGTGAGCCATTTCGATAGCATCCAGCGTTTCGCTGAGCGAGCCGATCTGGTTGACTTTAATGAGGATAGAATTGGCACAGCCCATAGCAATGCCTTTGGCAAGGAACTCTACGTTTGTTACAAACAAGTCGTCTCCTACCAGCTGGCAACGATCGCCGATACGTTCGGTCAGCTTCTTCCAGCCGTCCCAGTCGTTTTCGCTCATTCCGTCCTCAATAGAGTCAATCGGGTATTTATTAATCAAATATTCCATGTAATCAATCTGCTCATCTGCAGTACGCTTCTTGCCTTTCTCACCTTCGAAGATAGTGTAGTCGTACACTCCATTCTTATAGAATTCAGAGGATGCACAGTCCATACCGATTTTTACATCTTTACCCGGTTCGTAGCCTGCTGCTTTGATAGCTGCCATGATGGAATCCAGTGCATCTTCAGTACCGTCCAATGCAGGGGCAAAACCTCCTTCATCTCCTACGGCAGTGCTCAGACCGCGGTCGTGCAATACTTTCTTCAAGGCGTGGAATACTTCAGTACCCATGCGCAGGCCTTCACGGAAAGAAGGTGCACCTACAGGGCGGATCATGAATTCCTGGAAAGCAATGGGAGCGTCGCTATGTGAACCACCATTGATGATATTCATCATGGGGACAGGCATAACGTAAGTATTTACTCCGCCGATATATCTGTATAAAGGTATGTCGAGGTAATTCGCAGCAGCCTTGGCTACAGCCAAAGAAACGCCCAGAATGGCATTGGCACCCAATTTTGATTTAGTAGGAGTACCGTCCAGTTCCAGCATCTTCTTGTCAATGGCACGTTGTTCCAATGCCGACCAGCCGATGAGGGCCGGAGCGATGATAGTATTTACGTTTTCTACGGCTTTCAAAGTTCCTTTGCCACCGTAGCGTTTCGGATCTTTATCGCGTAATTCCAGTGCTTCATGTTCACCGGTTGAGGCGCCTGATGGTACGGCTGCACGTCCCATAACACCACATTCCAAAACTACGTCCACTTCTACCGTGGGGTTACCGCGTGAATCGAGTATCTCGCGGGCTACAATCTTTTCAATTTTCATAATTATCTTCTTAATTTAAACAATAGTTTTCCAAGGATAATGCACTTTCAATGGCGTCGTCTGTCAGGGAGAAGTCGATCAGGCGTCTCAACTCCTTCAGTTCATCCGGATAGAGGGCGCAATAAAAGCCTTTTACCGGCATCCGGAGAAATATCTTGCGGGCGTTCTTCATGTCCTTGTTCAACTCTTGATAATATTCGCCGTCGATAGAGTTGATATATTGGCAGAAATGTTCGAATTCATCTTCCGTGAAGGTGAAGAAAAGATTGCCGAACTCTACATGGTAGGCGTGGCACTTAGTACAAAAGGAGATAAAACCGTTTGTTGTCCGCTTCAGTATTTCTTCCATAAGCTGATTTTTGTTTGCTGCAAAGGTCGCACAAATGAGGCGATGGGGCAATACCTACAAATAGTGAATATCCTTTTCGTGAATACTTATATATTGTTATTTGCGAATTATATCATATTGTAATTTATAACCTCGTATTCTCCCTCCTGCAATCTTTATTGCTTTCCTTTTGTAATCTCAAGTCTTTTTGTATCTTTGTTCCCGACCCCAAATCTATTACAAAATGAAAGTACTAACTATCCATGATCTGAAAATTATCAAGAAAAGGGCAGAAGGCACGCTCTTGCTACGCGAAGAAAGCAATGAGACGGTTGCGGCGCAATGCTGTGGGTTGGCATTGGGAACCGAGCATCTGCAAATTCTGATCTGTGGCGGTACAGGTTGCAAGGCATCCGACAGCCACATTATTGCTGAACGTCTTCAGCAAGCACTCGAGAGAAATAATATTGCCGACAAGGTGGACATTATCACTACCGGTTGTTTCGGCTTTTGTGAAAAGGGACCTATCGTAAAGATTATCCCTGATAACACTTTCTATACCCAGGTGGTTCCTGATGATGCCGACGAGATAGTCAGAGAGCATATTATCGGGGGACGGAAGATAGAACGGCTGCTCTACATCGATCCGAAGACGGAGAAGACCGTCAGTGACTCCAAGCACATGGATTTCTATCGGAAGCAGATGCGCATCGCTTTGCGTAACTGTGGTTTTATCGATCCCGAAAACATTGAGGAATATATTGCGCTGGATGGCTATATGGCATTGGCAGATAGTCTGCTCCATAAAAAGCCGGAGGAAGTGATTGACGTGATAAAACGTTCCGGACTTCGCGGACGTGGCGGTGGTGGTTTCCCTACCGGACTGAAGTGGGAGTTTGCCAATAAGCAGAAAGCCGACATGAAATATGTGGTGTGTAATGCCGATGAAGGGGATCCCGGTGCTTTTATGGACCGCTCCATCATGGAAGGTGATCCGCACTCCATTGTTGAGGCTATGGCAGTTTGCGGTTATTCCATTGGTTCTCCGAAAGGATTGGTTTATATCCGGGCAGAATATCCGCTGGCCATACAAAGATTGAAAATTGCTATTGCCCAGGCACGTGAATACGGGTTGCTGGGAAAGAACATATTCGGTACGGATTTCAGTTTTGATATTGAGATACGTTACGGAGCGGGAGCATTCGTATGCGGTGAGGAAACTGCGCTTATCCACTCTATGGAAGGAAAGCGCGGTGAACCTACCTTGAAACCTCCTTTTCCTGCCGAAGCCGGTTATCTGGGCAAGCCGACCAATGTGAATAATGTGGAGACGCTTGCCAATATTCCTATTATCCTGACAAAGGGAGCGGAGTGGTTCTCTTCTATCGGTACGGAACGTTCGAAAGGGACTAAAGTATTTGCCCTGGCCGGTAAGATTAACAACGTCGGCTTGATAGAAGTGCCAATGGGTACGACACTGCGTGAGGTGATTTATGAAATTGGTGGTGGTATTAAGGGAGGAAAGAAATTCAAGGCGGTGCAGACGGGCGGACCTTCGGGGGGATGCCTGACAGAAAAGCACCTGGATACACCGATTGACTTTGACAACTTGCTGGCGGAAGGATCGATGATGGGATCCGGTGGTATGATTGTAATGGATGAAGATGATTGCATGGTTTCTGTATCACGTTTCTATCTTGATTTTACGGTGGAAGAATCATGCGGAAAATGTACGCCTTGCCGTATTGGTAACAAGCGCCTGCTGGAAATGTTGAACAAGATAACCGAAGGACGAGGCACGATGAAAGATCTGGATGCACTCTCTACATTGGGAAAGGTGATAAAGGATACCGCCTTGTGCGGGTTGGGACAGACTTCACCCAATCCGGTACTGTCTACGCTCAATAACTTTTATGATGAATACGTAGAGCATGTGAGGGATAAAACCTGCCGGGCGAAGCAGTGCAAAGCATTGCTGACTTATACCATTAATCCAGAACTATGTATCGGTTGCCATCTTTGCTTTAAACATTGTCCGGCTGATGCCATTCTGGGTGATGTGCGCAAACCGCATGTCATCAATCCGGACAAGTGCATTAAGTGCGGCATGTGCATGGCACGCTGTAAATTCAAAGCAATCAATGTTGTTTAAGGGAACAAGGAAACAAGTTGACGAGGGGACAAGGAGGTTACCTCGAAGACTTGTTACCTTGTTAACTGTAACCTTGTAAACTGAAAGAAAATGGAAGAAAAACAAATAACCCTGCAAATAGACCGCCATTATATTACCGTACCCGAAGGCTCGACTATCCTGGAAGCCGCACGGAAAATCGGTATAGATATACCTACCCTTTGCCATATTGATTTGAAGGGGACTTGCGTTAAGAATAATCCGGCTTCGTGCCGTATTTGTGTCGTGGAGGTGGAAGGACGCCGTAATCTGGCTCCCGCCTGTGCTACCCGTTGTACAGAAGGAATGGTGGTGCGTACCAGTACCCTGCGTGTGATGAATGCCCGCAAGGTGGTGGCTGAACTGATACTTTCGGACCATCCGAATGATTGCCTTACCTGTCCGAAGTGCGGCAACTGTGAGTTGCAGACTTTGGCATTACGTTTTAATATCCGGCGGATGCCTTATAATGGTGGGGAACTTTCGCCTCGTAAGCGTGAAGTCACTTCGTCCATTGTGCGGAATATGGATAAGTGTATATTCTGCAGACGTTGCGAGAGTGTATGCAATGAAGTGCAGACGGTAGGCGCCTTGGGGGCCATTCGCCGTGGTTTCAATACTACGATTGCTCCGGCTTTCGATAAGATGATGAGCGATAGTGAATGTACTTATTGCGGACAATGTGTAGCTGTTTGTCCGGTAGGGGCATTGACGGAACGCGATCATACTAACCGCTTGTTGCTGGATCTGGAAAATCCGGATAAGGTAGTTATTGTACAGACAGCTCCGGCCGTTCGTGCGGCTCTGGGAGAAGAATTCGGACTGCCTGCCGGGACGTTAGTAACGGGAAAGATGGTGTACGCCCTTCGTGAATTGGGTTTTGACTATGTATTTGATACAGACTTTGCCGCCGACCTTACCATCATGGAAGAAGGTGCCGAGATATTGAATCGCCTGACACGTTATATGAATGGGGATAAATCTGTTCGCCTGCCTATCCTGACTTCCTGTTGTCCGGCATGGGTGAATTTCTTTGAACATCATTTCCCCGATATGCTTGATATTCCTTCTACGGCACGTTCGCCGCAGCAGATGTTCGGTAGCATTGCCAAGACATTCTGGGCGGAGAAGATGGGTATTCCGCGTGAAAAGCTGGTAGTGGTATCTATTATGCCTTGTCTGGCGAAGAAGTATGAGTGCGACCGCAATGAGTTTAAGACAGATGGCAGTCCGGACGTGGATTATTCTATTTCCACCCGTGAGCTGGCACGACTTATCAGACGTGCTAACGTAGGTTTTACGCTACTGACGGATAAGGAATTTGATCATCCGATGGGAGCTTCAACAGGTGCCGGTGTCATCTTCGGAACGACCGGTGGTGTGATGGAAGCGGCATTGCGTTCGGTTTATGAGATTTATACCGGGCGGACATTGGAGAATGTGAACTTTGAGCAGGTGCGTGGTCTGGCCGGTGTGCGCCGTGCGACGATTGATCTGGATGGTTTTGAACTGAAGGTGGGTATTGCTCATGGTCTGGGTAATGCGCGTCAATTGTTGGAAGATATTCGCCATGGGCGGAATGAGTATCATGTGATTGAGATTATGGCATGCCCGGGTGGCTGTATCGGTGGAGGCGGACAACCGTTGCATCATGGCAACTCGGAGGTGCTGTATGCACGTGCCAATGCACTGTATCGGGAAGATGCACAGAAGCCTTTGCGTAAATCGCACGAGAATCCATACATCAAGACTCTGTATGAGGAATATCTGGGTAAACCGCTGAGTGAGACTGCGGAGCGGTTGCTGCATACGCATTATTTCAATAAGGCGATTGATTAACTTATTAAAACGGAGAAACTATGTCAGATATCAAATTAGCCTGTGACGTTGTCGAACAAGTGCGTGCTATTTGTGACAAGCATGGCAACCAGCCAGGCGAACTAATCAATATACTTCATGAAGCGCAGCATCTGCACGGCTATCTGCCGGAAGAGATGCAGCGCCTGATTGCTGCAAAGCTGAATGTTCCGGTGTCGCGTGTGTATGGTGTGGTAACATTCTATACTTTCTTTACGATGACTCCTAAAGGTAAACATCCTATTTCGGTGTGTATGGGAACGGCGTGCTACGTACGTGGTTCGGAGAAATTGCTTGAAGAATTCAAGCGCGTGCTGGGCATCGAAGTCGGAGAAACGACACAGGACGGGAAGTTTTCACTTGATTGTCTGCGTTGCGTAGGAGCGTGCGGACTGGCACCCGTAGTGATGATTGGAGAGAAGGTGTACGGGAGGCTTCAGGCGGTGGATGTAAAGAAAGTGCTGGAGGAACTGGAGTAGCTTCGGTTATAAGGAAGCAGTTGCCGATAGCCTAAGGAAGCAGTTAGCGATAGCCTAAGGAGAGAGTTCATATATCGGGCAGTATAAGCAGTTATACCGCCCGATATTTTTATTTATACCACCCGATATATTTATTTATATCGCTTGGTATAAAAAGATATACCGCTCGGTATAATTTATTATATCAGACGGTATATAAACTCTTCCCTTAGTACACGATCTTGTTCAGTATGCCGTTGAGGTGGGCAATGGCTACTCCGTAGTTTGTCATGGGTACTTGTTGCGCACGTGCCTGTTCAATGCGACTCAGTACATACTTTCTATTGAACATACAGGCGCCACAGTGGATAATCAAATTGTATGGGGATAAATCTTCTGGAAAATCATTTCCGGAGACAATATCTATCTGCAATCTTTCACCTGTTCGCTTACGCAGCAGGTGGGGGATTTTTACTCTGCCTATATCTTCTGTCAGTGGAGCATGGGTACAGGCCTCGGCTATCAATACGCGGGATTGTTCCGTTAGTCGGTCGATGGCGAATGCACTTTCTACATAATAGTGTATATCTCCCTTGTATCCGGCAAAGAGCACGGAGAAGGAAGTGAGCCGGCTTTCAGCCGGTTTTTGTTCGTATACGGTGTGGAATACTTGCGAATCTGTGATAATTAATTTGGGGGGATTGGTAAGTGCGCATAGTGTATCTTTCAGCTTATCTGTGGTACAACTCATAACCAGGCATTTCTTGTCCAGAAGTTCGCGGATTGTCTGTACTTGGGGAAGGATAAGTCGTCCTTTAGGTGCCTGAAGGTCCTGGGGCATGACTAACACTACTACATCACCTTCAGCTACGAGGCTCCCGGTGATGGTTTGTTCTCCGAAATCGGCAGGTAACTTTTCCAGAATGGCGCGGTGGATGGCTTCGATACCTGTGCCGTCTTTGGCACTGACGATGATGGGAGGCTGTCCGCAACTTGCTTTTATCTGTTCTGCCAGCTCTGTCGTATTGGGGCGTGCGTCAGCTTTGTTCAGAAGCAATATGACAGGGATGCCTCGTTCTTTCAATCGTTGAAGCCATTCCTGTTCCTGTGCGTCTCCGGTTTCACAAAGCAACAGGGCGATGTCGGTTTTTCCAATTATTTTCAAGGTGCGTTCTACGCGTATTTCTCCCAGCTCGCCTTCGTCATCGAAACCCGGAGTGTCAATAAGAAGGCACGGACCGAGTGGATGAATTTCCATTGCTTTTGTCACAGGATCAGTAGTAGTGCCGGGAGTGGGGGAGACTATAACGGTATCTTGTCCTGTCAAGGCATTGACAAGACTGGATTTTCCACTGTTTCGCCGTCCGAAGAGGGCGATGTGTAGGCGGTTGGCATTAGGAGTCTGATTCATTAGTCTCAATATTAAGGGGTTAATAAATGGGGATTTGATCATTTTAGGCGCGGATTACGCGGATCTCACGGATTAAAGGCTGCGCTATAAAAAATCCGCGTTCATCCGCGTAATCCGTGCCTAAAATCTGAAATCTCTTTTCCCTTCCTCTATCTCATGCAGGTTTCGCAGAGCTATTTCCCGGATTTTCGGATTCGGGATGCGTTCCATCTCTTCATGAATGAGGCGGATACCTTTCTCCCGGGTTTCGGGTGAAGCGTAATCTTCCAGATATTCTTTCAGAGTCATCAAGGCATTGGGCTGACAGCAATTTGCTATCTGTCCCCGTTTGACAAGAGACATGAAACGGTCACCTGTCCGACCTTCACGATAACAAGCCGTACAGAAACTGGGGATATGTCCCAGATCGAGCAACCAGTTTACAACTTCATCCAGTGTGCGGCGGTCGCTGATATCGAATTGGGCCGAGTTCTCTTCTTTCGTTTCCGGTACGGCATATCCGCCTACGCTGGTACGTGAGCCGCCACTGATTTGTGAAATACCTAATTCCAATACCTTACGTCGTACAGCTTCCGATTCACGGGTAGAAATGATCATTCCGGTGTAAGGCACTGCAATGCGGATTACCGCAACGAGGCGGCAGAACATTTCATCAGAAATGGCATTGGGGAAATCTTTTGTTTCAATATCATCCGCTGGGCAGATACGGGGTACACTGATTGTATGCGGTCCGACACCGAATGCCGCTTCCAGATGTTCGGCATGCATCAATAATCCTACGAAATCGTATCGATAGGTATTCAACCCGAATAATACACCTATACCTACATCGTCGATACCACCTTCCATGGCACGGTCCATAGCTTCGGTGTGATAGGAATACTTGCTTTTAGGGCCTGTGGGGTGCAGGGTCTCGTAATTCCCCTTGTGATAGGTTTCTTGGAAAAGAATGTAAGTACCGATACCTGCATCTCTCAGCCGACGATAGTTCTCTACCGTTGTAGCGGCAATATTCACGTTTACCCGCCGGATAGCACCATTCTTATGATGAATACCATAGATGGTCTGAATAGATTCCAGAATATAATCGATGGGGTTGCGTAGAGGGTCTTCGCCGGCTTCCAGTGCCAGACGTTTGTGTCCCATATCCTGCAAGGCAATCACTTCCCGGCGTATTTCTTCCTGTGATAATTTCTTGCGGGCGATAGTGCGGTTCTTTGCATGATAGGGGCAGTAAACGCATCCGTTCACACAATAATTGGAAAGGTATAGCGGGGCGAACATTACGATGCGGTTGCCATATAGTTTTTGCTTAATTTCCCGTGCCAGATGGAAGATACGTTCCGTCAGGTCGGGCTGGTCGCATTCTAACAGTAGAGCGGCTTCACGATGGGACAAACCTTTGCATGAGGCTGCCTTTTCGAGCAGACTCTCAATGAGGGCACGGTTGTCTTTATTGGTACGGGCATAGTCCAGCGTATCCAGTATCTCCTGGTGATCGATGAACTCTTCTGCCTGCTTTGAACTTACATTATACACGTTTTTTAGTGATTAGGGGTGAGTGATTAGTGATAAGTAGTCTCCTCTTTCTTTCGATATCCGGTATCCGATAACCGTCAGTTTTTCTTCTAATTGTTGTAAGCCTTCTGCAGCTTCGGCTCCCAAAGAGGCTTTGTTATCATAAAGTGAGTATTTGTTCCGTTGTTCCGGGGGAGAAAGGTTTGGCATTACTACATTGGCTCCTGCCAGTATTCCGCGTTCTCGTCCATCCGGTGCAAGCGTTGCTAATGCTGTGGTAGAGGGTAATAACACCTTCGGATGCATTAACCGGAAGATGGAAAGAAGTTTCAGAGTCATCTCCATGCTTCCCGGTGGGCATGCTGCAAACGGGGTATCGTGGTGCGGAATAAAAGGACCGATTCCTATCATTTCAGGATGAAATTGCTCTATAAAAAGGAGATCTTCCACCAGATGATCGGTGTTCTGTCCCGGACTGCCTACCATAATACCTGTTCCTGTCTGATATCCTATTTCTTTCAGCCATGCCAAACATTGCAAGCGTTGTCTGATAGACATCTTATCGGGGTGCAGATGATGGTAATGCTCTTCATTATGCGTTTCGTGGCGAAGCAAATATCGATTGGCACCCGCCCGGAAGAAATGCTCGTAAGTCTCACGGGACTTTTCGCCTAATGATAGTGTGATGGCGCAATCCGGGAACTCACGATGTATAGCAGTAACAGTTTCAAGGATAAAATCATCTTTTACGGAGGATGTTTCACCACCTTGCAAGACGAAAGTCCGGAAACCGAGGGTATATCCTTCACGACAACATTCCAGAATATCCTCCCGTGTCAACTCATAACGGAGAACAGATTGATTTCCTTTCCGTATACCGCAATAATAGCAATTGTTACGGCAATGGTTGGTAATCTCAATCAGCCCACGAATAAATACCCGATTGCCAAACTGCTCAAGTGACATCTCCCGTGCCTGCTCCTGCAGATACTTTAAAGTATCAGCGTCTTGGCAAAGGAGTAGTGCTTTGTATTCTTCAGCACTTAGGGTCCGCTCGTTATGTAATTGATCAATCAAGTTCTTCATGCTATTTATTTTTCATCCGCAGATGACACGGATCACACGGATTTTTTCTCTCCGTGCTCGTTGTATACTATAGAAACATGGCGCAGCCTTAAGAACAGCGTAATCCGTGTTATCTGCGGATGAAAAATAGTCTGTACGCCGAAAGGAAGCCTTGCTCCAGCGCTACGCTGGTTTTAATACGTCTTTTCCTGTTTAGCTAATTCTTGTACAAACTGACGTTTACCTGCGGCAATCTCATTGTGCGTACAAGGTCCGGTGATACAGCCACCTTCACATGCCATCACTTCTATAAATTGCCCCGGTGCTTTGCCTGATTTGGCATACGCCCGCAATGAACCGATGGTTTTCTTATCCAGATTAGCTACTTGGATGGCATTGATTTTGTCAGCTTCTTCTTTCAGATAGGCTTTTACTGCTCCCATTACGCCACCAGCCTGGGCAAATCCATGTGCCTCGCGCACGGATGCGAACGACATGGCATAAGGTTGCGATTGCTCCAACTGAATATTCAGTCCGTCCAATACAGATGCCACTTCTTCGAAAGTCATAACAAAATCTACAGCTTCATCACGCTGGGCTTCTTTACGTTTGGCTACACACGGGCCGATGAAAACGACTTTGGCATCCGGATGTTTCTCTTTGGCAATGCGTGCTGCATAATACATCGGTGAACCTGTGCCTGAAACATAAGGTTTCATGCCCGGAATATGTTTATTTACGAGTTCTATGTAGGAAGGGCAACAGGAAGTAGTCATAAACTTCTGTCCTTCTTCCAACTTCTCTATCAATTCATGTGCTTCGTTGCTGACCGTATCCATAGCTCCTTGAGCCACTTCGATGACATCAGTGAATCCTACAGCTTTGAGTGCACCATATACCTGTTCAATAGTAGTCTTGAATTGTCCCAGGATAGAGGGTGCCACAATGGCCACTATTTTTTCTCCTTTGCGTATCTTGTGCAGGATATCGAATACCTGTGACACTTCGAAAATTGCTCCGAACGGACAAGCGTTGAGACACTTTCCGCAATAGATACATTTACTTTCGTCGATGTGTTCGATACCTTTCTTATCCTTGCTGATAGCTTTTACCGGACAAGCCTCTTCGCAAGGTACTGGGATATAGACAATGGCATGATAGGGGCAGCTCTTGTGGCAAATACCACAACTGATGCATTCATCATGGTCTATCCATGCTTGTCCGCTTTCCTTTACATGGACAGCTTTCTTCGGACAGTTGGTCTGGCAGCTACGGGCGGTACATCCGCGGCAAAGGTTGGTGATTTCGTAATTGATTTGTACGCAGGCGGAACATGCTTCATCAATCACACACATGATGTTATCTTTCGGCGTTCCGTTTTCTGCACGGTCCAGTGCATGTGCTGCATACTCTGATAATGGGGTTAATTCATCTTTTTCATCTTCCATATCCAGTCCCAGCAACGGCAGTGATTTGTATTTCCACACGGCGCGTTCTTTATGTACGCAGCAGCGTCCTGCATGTTTTGACCTTCTCGGACTCAATTCAATGGGAAGACGGTCTATTTTTTCTACAAGTTCGTTATCCCTCCACAGTTTTACCAGCTCTGTCAGCAATCTGTGGCGGACAATCATAATGTTGTTGGTAAATGCCATAATATTTATTCTCGGATTAGTTAGTCGGTAATTACGGTGCAAAGATAATGAAAAGTTATAGTTTCTATGAACCTTTCTACCCTCAATATGCTTATCTTTGTATCAGAATAAAAAAACGAAATTGACGATGAAAGACTTTATTTACTATGCACCCACACAGGTTGTGTTTGGAGCATTATCGGAAGATAAAACAGGGAAATTGGTGAAGCAATATGGCGGCGCTAAAGTCCTGGTACATTATGGCGGACAGAGTGCGGAGCGTTCCGGTTTGCTGGATAAAATATGCCGGGCATTGGAGGCGGAAGGTATTGCTTACGTAAAACTGGGTGGGGTGGTTCCTAATCCACGTTTGTCGAAAGTACACGAGGGTATTGAACTGTGTCGGAAAGAAAAGGTTGATTTCATTCTTGCCGTAGGTGGCGGTAGTGTGATTGATTCTGCGAAGGCGATTGCTTTCGGTGTACCTTATGAGGGTGAAGTCTGGGATTTTTATATGGGACGAGCCCATGCGGAAGCTTGTCTGCCGGTTGCTACCGTGCTGACAATTCCTGCTGCGGGGAGTGAAATGAGTAACAGTACCGTGATAACCAATGAGGACGGTGATTTGAAAAAAGGTTATTCCAATAATCTGTGCCGTTGCAAATTTGCTGTGATGAATCCGGAACGGACTTATACATTGCCCAACTATCAGACAGCTTGTGGTGTAACGGACATTATGATGCATACCATGGAACGTTATTTCTTTCATGATGACGATATGACAGTGACTGATGCCATTGCTGAAAGTATTCTCCGTACGGTAAAAGATAGCGTTTTTGAAGTACTGAAAGAACCGGAGAATTATGTACATCGTGCCCAAATTATGTGGGCAGGTAGCTTGGCACACAATGATTTGACGGGATGTGGAACAACTGGTGACTGGGCAACACACCAGCTTGAACATGAACTGAGTGCACTATTCGATGTAGCACATGGTGCAGGTCTGGCAGCTCTTTGGGGAAGCTGGGCACGGTATGTCTACAAAGAAAATATAACCCGTTTCGCTCAGTTTGCCGTGAATGTGATGGGTGTAACAAATGATTTCAAATCACCCGAACATACCGCTTTGGCAGGCATTGAAGCCATGGAAGATTTCTATCGCGCAATTGGAATGCCGGTTAGTATTTGCGAGTTGATAGGACGGCAGGCCACTGACGAAGAAATCAAACTCATGGCAGATAAGTGTAGTTCCGGTGGTAGTACAACAACCGGAAATTTGAAGGTTTTACATCGCGATGATATGAAAAATATCTATCGCATGGCAAATAGATAACGGATTTTTTATTGTTTTTCTGACAAATACTTGTTATCTTTAGGGGCATATATCAATTGGGGGGTAGTAAAAAAGTCCTGACCCACAGGCAAAGAATATGAGAATACATTTTGAAATTAGAGAAAAACTACCTGAAATTATCGAAGAGATCCTGAATTGTGAGAGATGGACAACTTTAGTAAAAGAGGATATTTCAGGCAGAAAGTTGGTTGTCATCCGTGATCCGAATTACAATTCGGAGGCGACAGTAGAAATCTATGCCCGCGAGATTACCATCAAGACGGCATGGTCAAACTACACGTATCGCTTGTTTGTTTTGGGTGATAATGTTTGGTGTGAGTACAATGGTGCTTATCGCGGACTGTTGGAACAAAATCTATTGCCTACCATCACTCCCAGGGAAGGTTTGTTGGAATCTGAGGTATTGGATAGCTCTTTGTACGGGAGTGAAAAGAGGAAACTCAGAGAGTATGCTGAAGACAATTTGAAACTGAAAAAATTCCGTCGAGAGAACTTTAATGAAGATCGTACAGGTGTGGCTCATTTTGACCATCCCAAGAGGGTATATGACGAATTCATTAAAGAAGATTACGTGGTCCCATCTTCCGACGAATAGCGAGGTAGGAAGATGATCATCAGTGCCAGTCGCAGGACGGATATACCTGCTTTTTATTCGGAGTGGTTTCTCAATCGGATAAAAGAAAGGTATGTTCTGGTACCTAATCCGTATAATCCTAATATGATCAGCAGGGTCAACCTGGACCCTGCTGTCATTGATTGCATTGTCTTTTGGACGAAGAATCCTGCACCGATGATTGATAAACTGGACAGATTACAGGACTATAAATACTATTTCCAGTTTACACTGAATCCGTACGGAACGGAACTTGAAAGTAAACTGCCACCACTTCAAAAGCGTATAGATACATTCAAACGCCTTTCTGACAAGATAGGAAGGGAGAAAGTGGTGTGGCGATATGATCCTATTCTTACGAATGAACAATACACAGTTACTTTCCACCAAGACAAATTTGCAGAAATGGCATTTGCTTTGCATGACTATACTGAAAAGTGTATGCTGGGCTTTATTGATCATTATCCGCATGTGCGTTCCTTTCTCCGTGAATTTCATATCGAGCCGTTGATAAAGGAAGATATCGATGCCATGACCATTTCATTTAAGAAGGTTGCGGATGAATGTTCGATGGAGTTGGATACTTGTACAACGAAGGTCGACTTATCTCATTTGGGTATTTCGGGTGGAGTGTGCGTTGACAATAGGTTGATTGAACGAATTGTCGGATATCCTATTATTGCCCGTAAAGACAAGAATCAGCGGGACATTTGCCGTTGTGTGGAAAGTATTGACATCGGCACTTATGAAAGCTGCCTTAATGGCTGCATTTATTGCTATGCTATTAAAGGTAATTATAATACGGCAAAATTTAACCGGAGTAAACACGATAAGGATTCTCCGATGCTAATAGGAGAAGTGGATAAGGACGCAGTGATTAAAGAACGGGAAATGAAGAGTCTGCGTACCGATCAGCTTTCTATGTTTTATTAAAAAATCATTCTGACCGGAAACAATTATTGCTTGGATTGTTGTACCTGATAAATAACTTATAATTTAGTGTATCCTTAAAATAAAGAGCATGGAGAAAGAGACTGAGCAAGAATTGATCAAAAAGATGATTGGCTTTCAGAAAGAGGAAATAACGTCGAGTATTATATACCGGAAGTTAGCGGTAAAGGAAAAGGATATTCATAACCGGGAGATATTGCAACGTATTGCAGAGGATGAAAGTAGGCACTACGCCACACTACGAGGCTATACTCATCAGGATGTCAGTCCTAATCGTTTTGAAATCTGCTTTTATGTATGGTTAGTGCGTCTGCTGGGTGTTACGTTTGCCGTTCGTCGTCTGGAACTGGGAGAGAAAGAAACGAGTGGGGTATATTCCCAATACCCGAGTATGGAACACTTTGCCGAGATGGCGCGGGATGAGCAGCACCATGAAGAAAAGCTTATTGAAATGATAGATGAGGAGCGCTTGCAATATATGGGTTCGGTAGTCTTAGGGTTGAATGATGCTTTGGTAGAGTTTACCGGAGCATTGGCAGGTTTCACGCTGGCACTGAATGATACGAAACTGATTGCGCTGACCGGCAGCATTACAGGGATTGCAGCGGCACTTTCTATGGCTTCTTCCGAATATCTTTCCACTAAATCAGAAAAGACTCATAATAAGCGTCCGGTTAAGGCAGCTATTTATACGGGGATAGCTTATATCATAACCGTAGTAGCTTTGGTAGGTCCGTTTATCTTATTGTCAAGTCCTGTTCTGGCTTTATGCATCATGCTGGTGATGGCATTGCTGATTATTGCCTTTTTCAACTATTATTATGACATTGCCCGTAATGAAAGCTTTAAACGCCGTTTCACGGAGATGGCGGTGTTGAGCTTCTCCGTGGCCGGAATCAGTTTTCTGATAGGTTATTTGCTGAAGACAGTGACGGGAGTAGGGGGATAGGGATATCCGGATACCGGACTCCCTTTAGATATCCTCAGTGTACAACTGACTGCCCGAACGAAATTTACTTTTCATGAAACGTACCAGTGATGCCGGATATAACACACGTATGCCATCTCCAAAGCCTAAGATTTCACGTTGCAATTCATGATTGATGACTACTGTAATTTGAAAAACCATGGAACCGTCTTCTCTTTGTTCTATGAGATGCTGGCTTTTATGAATAGGTTTGGTCAGGACATAAGGGGCATGTTCCGGATTTACCCAAAAACGTACTTCTTCGGGGTGTTGGTTGATTCCTTTAGTTACACCTACTATATCATCGAAAAAGGTAGAAGGGTCGAAGTTACTATTTCCGTAATAGGGCTCATCTTTTGCCGGAGCCAGTTCCAGTATACGGTCGAGTGCCAGATTGTAGAGCATACGCGTATTCTTCTTTGAACCGAAGACGAACCAGCGATTCCGGTATTCTTTCAATAGATAAGGATAGAATACGAATGTAGCTGCTGAGCGTGCTTTGAAAGAACGGTATTTTAAACTTAACGGTTGCTGGTTCAAAATGGCCTGGTAGAGATCATTGAGATAGTTTAATCCTGTCAGACTATTATTTTTTTCAAAATCAATGATGGGAGTAGTCTTCTGTCGGACTGAGGTGACATGGTCTTCCAGACGACTGATAATGTCTCCCATACCCGAGAAATAAGAGAATCCATTGAATTGTTTCAGAAGTTCCACGGCTTCCGACATCACTTTCAGGTCCTGTTCGGAAAGGGGCGTATTCGTAATGCTGTATTCCGGATCTTCGTATGTATAGTATTTATGGTCTTTCACCACGATTGGAGCATTGTAACCCAACTTTTCACTACGCATCAATTGGATATCCATTTGCACGGTGCGCTTACTGATGCCTTTGTCAATACCTTCATATTCATACAAAGCATCGGAGCAGGCATCCACTAAATCTTCGAGTGTCCATTTCCGGAAACGGTTCCGCAGACAAGTATCTATTGTTTTGTAGCGGATTAAGGCATTTCTACTGACAGGCATAATTGACTTTTTTAGAGTTTTCGAACAAAAATAGAAAAAAAGTTTCAACTACGCAAAAAGGCTGCGCAGTTGGGTATGTAACTTTGTCCCGGAAACAAGAAAACAGGTCAAGTATGGGTTACTTCAACAATCATCTGTTAAATGAAAATCACTCATGCAATTATCAGTTTTCTTTTTTAAAGGAACAGTAGCTCAGTGGGTAGAGCATTATATAATCAAGGTCAAGGAAGACTTACTTCAAAACAGCAGGAATGCTTCATCTGATATTCACAGTCTTCCGATTACCTTTTAAAAAAATGAAGTATGAAAAAGGATTTATTGAAAGTTTCTATCCGGCAGAATGCTATTTATTTGCCTCCGGTAGAAGGAATGGGAGAGAAGAAGAAGCTGACTTCGACAACGGTGGCTTTGGTAGCTCAATTGCGTAAAATGGGCTACGGGGTGTCGGAAGAATTGTTGCATACGATCAATGAAATTACTCCGGCTGAACAAATGGAAGTATTTCAGGTGATGAAAGAAGTTTTAGGTGTGAATCTGAACTGGGCACCATTGGTGAAAGGGTGGGATACGCCTACGGGAGAAACACAACTTGATCACTTGATTACGTGGATCACTAACCTGTTTCAGATAAAAAAAGGAGTGAAACTGCCATGCGGACATATAATTCCGGATAATACTTTTCCATTAGAAAGATATAACGGTTGCCCTTTCTGTGGAACACCTTTTGAAACGGCAAGCACGGAATATTTCGGTCAGGGGAGCAAGCTGAAAGTGTTGGAACTTTGGCAGACGGCAGAGCTGGAAGGCTTCTTCAAAGATTTATTAGAATCGCGTACGGCTCTGGATGCTACACAAGCGGATAACCTGAAGATTTTGCTTTGTGAGCTTCCGCTACCGGATGTTAAGGTGAAAATGAAGGAAACCGTGATGCTGGTGATAGATACGCTGGTTGAACAAGGCAGAGAACAGGAAGCACAGGCTTGTTTCTCGAGTCCGAATGATGTATTACGTTATTTGTGGTACAAGAAAACCGGATTCCTGCAAATCATAGAACCCAAAACAATCCTGCGCAAGGCAGGTAGAAACCATGCGCATATGTGTGCGGGACTGGATAAAAGTAAATCTGCGAAAGAGCAAAAACGAGAGGAACTGAAGTTGAAGTATACTCGTCGTGAATGTCGTATGGTGGCTTCTTGGTTGAACAATATGAATATGGATCCCGAGAAATCATGCGAGATAATGCATCCTAAAAGGGAAATGTGGGTACGGATGATACGTGCCTTGCGTTTGGCAGAGTATGCCCGTAAAGAAGAATTCGGGAAACTGAAGGAGTTGATGGATATATTCTATAACCAAGCATACACCGTATGGCAGGGAGAGGTAGAGCACTATCGCTTGAAAGCAGATGCGATACGTACACTTTCATTATTGAAAGAACGTCCGGGACTGTTTGCCCGTTCGTTGTTTGCCAATATGTTGTGGTTCGGTCCGGAAGATACTCTGGCTGCTTTCAGGGAAGTAGTTCATCTGCTGCCTGCACGCTTGATTCTTACATTAGGTATGTATGCTGAAAATTATTTCGATCCGACACGTAAAAGAATGGTGAAGCCTCTGGGTGGAAATGCAAAGGTGATAGAACCATACTATTTAGTTGGACTTTATCAGCCTGAACAGTTGATGGATATGGTGGAGCAGGTGAGGGGATTGTGTAAAGAGGTCGTTTCAGTCCGTTTTGCGAAGGTTGCTACCGAAAGCAAAAGTATGTATATAGATCCCATGTTATACTGCATACCTTTGTCTATCGGTGACCGTAGTGAGACAATTCAGGATATGTCCTGCGCCTTGCAGGGAACACGATTCCCGGTAGAGGGTGATCAAGTCCGCCTCTTCATGCAATGGGGAAAAGGACTTCCGGCACAACATCTGGATATGGACTTAAGTTGTCATATTGCTATGTCTCATTCAATGGAAGTTTGTTCTTACTTCCACTTGCAGGCTGTCGGTGCTAAGCACAGCGGGGATATCCGAAGCATTCCGAATAAGAAAGGAACGGCAGAGTATATCGAACTTGATCTGAAAGAACTGGATCGTATAGATGCGAAGTATGTAGCTTTCACTTGCAATGCATATAGTAATGGTTCTATATCTCCCAATTTGGTGGTGGGGTGGATGAACTCGGCTTATCCGATGAAGATATCGGAAAAGAATGGAGTAGCGTATGATCCATCTTGCGTACAACATCAGGTGAGGGTCGCAGAGAATTTGATGAAAGGTCTTGTGTTCGGTGTCCTGAAAGTGAAGGAACGGGAAATTGTTTGGTTGGAAATACCTTTCGGTGGACAGACTATTTTGTCTATGAATGCCCAGACGATAGAAAAATATCTGGATAAGCTGGAGGCGAAAACAACCATCGGAGAACTGTTGGCAGTGAAGGCAGAGGCGCAAAGACTGGAATTGATGGATACTCCTGAAGCCGATGAGGTTTACACCTATGAATGGGCAATGAATAGTGCTGCGGTAAATAGACTGTTGATAGGAGAATGATTTAAAAAGCCCTGAAGTGCGAAACTTCAGGGCTTTTGTCTTTTGTCAATTGATGAAAAATCAACTGAATTATATTTTGGAACTGTGCAGTTTTTTATAGAGTTCTACACGTTCGGCTATTTCAGCTTGAGATAGATTGGCCGGAAGTTCAATTGTTGTTCGTGGAGTAATTGCTACAAGAATAACTTCTCCAACTTTTTTCTTATGCTCTTTAAGAGCGTTTTCTGCTAACTGACTGGTCTCTGGTCGGACAATACTCTTTTTCATCATATTGAATTGTTTTTAAGTTTTCATTTTTGCTGGAGCTAATTGGCAGGTTGCTAAAAGAAACTCATTGTTCAATGTAGTTATCACTTCTTTTACGCTGCGTATTTTTTCAGAGAGAAAAGCATTACTACCTGCAAATGCATATCCTCTTTTCATATTTCCTTTGGCCGCATTATACAGTGCTTTGATGATGCAGTAAGGACTCTTCTGATAGTCACACGTCTTGATGCAATGGAATGAGCAATGTTTGGGCTTTTCCTGTCCTTTCTCTACATTACGGATAAATTCCCCATCAATGGCTCGTCCGGGCATTCCTACGGGACTTTCGATAATGAGAACGTCTTCGGGCTTAGAGTGGATATAAACCTCTTTGAAGGTTTGTGAAGCATCGCACTCTTGGGTTGTTACAAAAATGCTTCCCATTTGTACGGCCGAAGCTCCCAATTGCATGAATCGTGCAATATCTTCGCCTGTAGAGATTCCACCTGCGGCAATTACAGGAATATCTTTTCTTTCCTTATAGCTCATTGCAATTGCTACAACTTCGGGTATCAAGGACTCCAAAGCGTATTTCTCATCTTGTATTTGTTCTTTCTTAAAGCCCAAATGTCCTCCGGCTTTAGGGCCTTCTACTACTATGGCATCGGGTAAATAATCAAAGTTCTTCTGCCATTTGTCGCATATAATCTTGGCCGCTCTTGAAGAAGATACAATGGGCACCAACTTCGTTTTGCTTTCCGGTGTCAGGTATAGGGGTAAGTCGAGCGGAAGTCCTGCACCGGCAAAGACTACGTCGATTTTTTCGCTTATGGCAGTGCGTACCATCTCTGCATAATTGGAAAGGGCCACCATGATATTCACTCCGATGATTCCTTTTGTTTTTTGGCGGGCTTTTCTGATTTCCTCTTTGAGTCCGCAAATGCACTTTTCGGTATAGTCGCCTTTGCCTTTAGGGTATAGCAGGCCTAAACCTGCACATGAAATAACACCAATGCCGCCTTCGTTGGCTACGGCTGATGCCAGGCCGGACAATGAAATTCCGACTCCCATTCCACCTTGTATGATAGGTGTTTTTATCTCTATATTTCCAATAAAAAATGGCTTCATAAAACTGATATTGTAATAAGACTGTAAGCGGATAAATATACTTCCGGGTATTCTATTCGTTTAGCGATGTTCTTTTCTTTGTATTGCTGTTTTAGTTGAAAAAAGCAAGAACAGAAGATCTGATCTCCTGTTCTTGTTGTAGGGTAGACATTAATAACGTCTGGAATTATAACCGTTGTTACGGGGTCTTTCTTCACGAGGACGTGCAACGCTTACTGAAATAGTTTTCTGATCGTATTCTGCTCCGTTAAGTTCATTAATTGCCTTTTGTCCATCTGTATCGCTTGTCATTTCGACGAAACCAAATCCTCTGGATCTTCCCGATTCTCTGTCCATAATAACTTTAGCTGAAGAGGTCTCTCCATACGCTGAGAATAATTCGTTCAAGTCAGCATCATTTATGCCATAGCTTAAACCTGAAATGTAAATGTTCATTTGAAATTTTAATTAAATAAATATTAAGTAAGAGTGAGGGGATAATTAAAGGAGAGGTCTGCTTAATAAGATATAAAAAGGAGAACTATACGATAACGATTCGTAACTCAAACCGCGACAAAGGTAATACAATAGTTGGGAATGGCAACTTTTAATTCGTAATTTGTTAATAAAAAAGTGATAATTGTTTTTTATTAGCATTTAGAAAGGCTATGGTATATTGCACTTTTTTTAAAAGGTGAAAATCCTTTCTTTTTCAGGGCTACACCCTTTCCCCCGGATGGCTACACCTTTTGGGGTAAAGGGTGTAGCCATCCGGGATAAAGGGTGTAGCCCTTTTTAATGTGCCTTACAGGTACTCGTGGACGGTATATTGACTATCTATTTATCAAGGAGATCTTATACAGTACATGTCTGCATAAAGGATGGTCGGGACTGACCAATGGATGATCAAACTCTTTGCTTTTTACCATACCTATTTTTTGCATCACGCGTTCCGAACGTTTGTTTGGGAGTGAGGTGAAAGAATATAATTCTTTCAGTCCCAATGTCTTTTTTGCATATTCCAGACAGGCTGAAGCCGCTTCGGTAGCATATCCCTGATTCCATACTTCGGGAATCAGGCGCCAACCTATCTCTACGGCCGGGGCAAAATCTACGTCGAACGTAATATCATGCAACCCTACATAACCTATAAACGCATGGTTTTCTTTCTTTTCTACTGCATACAACCCATATCCTCTGGATGCGAATTCCTTCCGGATGCGATTATAGAAGTCGAGTGTTTCCTGATAAGATAGCTTTTTGAGAAAGAATTCCATTACCTGATCGTTGCTATTTAATCCGGCAAAGACAGGGATGTCTTCTTCTTTCCAATCACGTAGGATCAGGCGCGGGGTTTCCATATATGTATTCATCTTGTTCTTAATTTATTCGATTGGTTTTTTCCGCTTTTTACGGTTCATATATTCACGTAGTAGGGTTGGGGTGGCACAGAAGATGAGTTGTGCCCGATTCCATTTATAGCATTTTTGAAAGACAACCATGGCAATGGTTATGAATAAAGCAGCTCCGATAGAAGCCTCTAAAGGTAACCAGCCCAGATTCTCTTTGGGTAATAGCATAGGAATGAACGCCAGTGCTCCGGCAGGAGCAAAGAATTTCCCTGTCCACTCGAAGATGAGGAATAGGATAGCCGCAATGGTTAAGGCAACGATACTTTCCGGTAGATGAAGATGGTAGTGACCGACAATTTGAAGTACAGTACCCAGAGTGGCTGCGGTAGTCAGAAAGAGAAATATTTGTGTTGGGCGATTCCTGAATCCTGCTTTGGAGTTTACCATTTCTACAAAGGTCACCATGAGTGGGGGCAATATGAGATAGGGATAATCCATGCCGACGGCCAATTCGGCCAAAGCACCTACAAAACAGAATAATATCAGCCATCTGATGATATCTTCCTTGCCGGGTTTCCTGTCGACGGGTTTAGGCATCCGTTTACGTATTCCGCATTTTTCCAGGATGATTTGTACAAGCACTACTGACACTGACATTGAAAAGACTGCTATCGGATAAACGATACTTTCCGTATGAAGCAAAACGGGCAATACGCAAGCTGATATCAAAGGAATCAGTGTAGCGCGACTGATTAAAAGAGAAGCACCTGCAAAAGCAAATGCAGCGCATAGATTGACCACATAGGGCAGGGGTGAATAACGAACAATGCAGATACCGACTGCTGCTCCAAGAGTCATAAGCAGGATGATTTGCCAACGTTTTACATTCCATACCCGTTTATCGATAATCAACAGGCCGATGATCAGCGCTGTCATTTCCGGAAACAGAATTTCCTTTTCATTGGTCCATTCGGCTAAACCGACCATCATCAGGATCATTACCAGCGATATCAGATATCTTGTCAGTTTTCTGTGTTCCATTTTATAATCTTGAATTTTGGGCACAAAGTTAAGGGAAACTGCCGTATTATGAAACTTCTTGGCTATCTTTGCGCGCTGAAAACCTTGAGTGGCTTTCTTTATAAAAGAGTTCTGTATGCAAAATTTGGTAAAGAAGGAGTATAAGATTCCTTTTATTCTGGTAACTTCCCTATTCTTCTTATGGGGATTTGCACATGCGATATTAGATGTGCTAAACAAACATTTTCAAGATGTGCTGGTTATTACACGTGCCCATTCGGCATGGGTACAGGTCATGTTTTACCTGGGTTATTTCGTGATGGCTATTCCTGCCGGACTGTTTATCAATAAGTACGGTTACCGGAAAGGAGTGGTTTTCGGCCTGTTGCTTTATGGCATAGGTTCCCTGTTTTTCATTCCCGGGGAATATTGGATGTCTTTCAACTTTTTTCTGTTTTCTCTGTTTGTCATAGCCTGTGGCTTGGTTTTTCTGGAAACAGCGGCTAATCCTTACATGACGGAATTAGGCGACCGGGAAACGGCTGCCAGTCGCCTGAATCTGGCGCAGTCGTTCAATGGATTGGGATGTATTTGCGGTCCGCTTATCGGGGGATTGTTATTATTCTCGGAAGGGGGCGAAAGCAATATATCATTGCCTTACACACTGATGGGGATCATTGTATTGGGAGTTGCTCTGGTATTCTATAAGATACGCCTGCCGGAGATTGTTCATGAAGCTGATGAAGAAGAAGTCGGAGAAAACGGTGCACGTGGGCTTTGGTCGCACAAGCTGTTTATCTTTGGCATTATCAGTCTGTTTTGTTACGAGATTGCAGAAATATCAATTAACAGCTTCTTTATCAATTATGTGGTGGATGACGGCTGGATGAATGCCCGCGATGCATCTGTAGTACTTTCGTTCGGTGGTCTGGGACTGTTTATGTGCGGACGTTTTGCCGGTAGCTGGATTATGCGGTATATCCGGGCAGAAAAAGTGCTGTTCGTTTGTGCAATAGGAACGGTGGTCAGCACGTCTTTGGTAGTTCTTAATCTGGGCATTTTGTCATTAATAGCCCTGTTTCTGGGATATGCGTTCGAAGCTATTATGTTCCCCACGATTTTCGCTCTTTCATTGAGGGGATTGGGTAACTATACGAAGCGTGCATCTTCTTATCTGATGATGTCCCCCATCGGGGGAGCGGTAGGACCGCTCATGATGGGGTATGTGGCTGATCAGACCAATATGTCTTTCTCGTTCATCGTTCCGTTACTTTCGTTTATCGTGGTGTTGCTTTATGCCTGGAAAGTAAAGCAACGTTCGTTTTGCTAATATCCGAACTTTTCCGCAGCCTTTTCCATCTGTTCGATGATGGCTACTCCAAAGGGACAGTTCGTTTCACATTGTCCGCACTGAATGCACTCCGAGGCATGATGCGAGAGCGTCTTGTAGTGTTCGCGTACTGTCTCGGGTATTTCATTCTGGGCAATGGTTAGGTTATAGTACTTGTTTACACTCGCTATATCAATTCCTACCGAGCAAGGGGCGCAATGTCCGCAATACATGCAATGCCCCTGCCAGCTGAACTTTTCCATACCTGCCATAACCGGGGTGTAATCCTTTTCTTCTTTAGTAGCATTACACCAGTTGATGGCAGCTTGCATCTCATCGCAACTCTTGCAACCGACCATTACGGAAGCGACAGCCGGACGGGTTAGCGCATACTCAATGCACTGCACCGGTGTCATCGCTTTGCCAAAGGGGGAATTAGTTTCACTCAGTAAGTCTCCTCCGCCATAGGCTTTCATTACATCCAGACCTATACCTTTCTGCTCACAGAGTTCATAAAGCTTTTCACGTTCCGGATCTATATTTTCAAGGGAATGGGCATAGCTTTCGTCGGCCCATAAATCATCTACATTTTCGCTGGGCGGTTGCAAATCGTAACAGGGATTGATGGAGAACATCAGTACTTCAATCAATCCACTTTCTACAGCCAACCTTGCCACAGTAGGGTTGTGGCTGCTTAGTCCGATATGGCGAATTTTACCTTCTTCTTTCAGACGCAGGGCCAGCCGAATGATAGGACCATTGAATACTTCATGGAAATCTTCTTCGCTATCTACATAGTGAATCATACCAATATCAAGGTAATCCGTATGAAGACGTGTCAGCTGGTCTTCAAAGGAAGCAATTGTTTTTTCTACATCACGGGTACGCAGGTACTGATCGTTTTCCCAAGTAGTACATAGATGTCCCTGAATGATAAACTGCTGCCGGCGCCCTGCCAATGCTTTGCCGATATTACTGCGCAGATCAGGGTTTGAGGCATACATATCGATAAAGTTGATTCCTTTACTGATGGCGAAATCCATTTCCGAATGTACCTGTTCTTCCGTTTTTCCCACGAAACCTTCACAGCCCAGTGCGATGACACTAACTGATAGTCCTGTATTTCCTAATATTCTGTATTCCATGATATTTCAAATTCTTAGTATGTTTTTGCGAAGTTACTAATATTAAAGAAAACGTTTCCGTTTTAATCCGAATAAATTTGCACTGATAAATAGTCGGGGATGGATATATGAAAGCTTGGAACGATTGAGATGAAGACTATTTATTTTATAATTATCCGGAAAAACGGAAACGCTTATAATGATATGGTTTTATGAAGGTCCATTTTTATATAGTTATAGGAGATTTTAAGAAAGTTGTCCGAAAGCATGTTTCAGCCTCTCCAACCCTTTAGCCAACTGTTGCCGCGGACAGGCAATATTGATACGGATAAAATTGTCTCCGTCTTCTCCGTACATACTGCCTTCATTGACCCAGACCTTTTCTTTTTCCAGTAGAGCCGTCACGATTTCTTCCGATGACTTATTCAGCACTGAACAGTCTACCCATACCAGATAAGTACCTTCTAATTTAAGTACGGGGAAATCCGGTAGATGTTCATTGAAATAGTTTCTCAGATATTGATAATTGGCAAATAGATAACTTTTTAGTTCTTCCAGCCATTTTTCCCCTTCATTGTAGGCGGCTATCAATGCCTCCACACCGAATGGATTCACATCACAAACCTCGTTGATATTAATGGCTTTATCTATTTTTCTGCGTATATCTGCATCAGCGGAAATGATGTTTGCAATCTGAAGCCCGGCCAGGTTAAAAGCTTTGCTGGGTGATGTGCAAGTGACGGAGTGCATCCGGAACTCTTCTGAAAGAGATGCAAAAGGCGTATAGGTATATCCCGGAAAGACCAGTTCACAATGTATTTCATCTGATACCACCCATACATCATTCCGGAGGCAAATCTCACCAATACGTATTAATTCCTGTTTGCTCCAGACTCTTCCGGCCGGATTGTGCGGATTACACAATAACAGTAATTTTACTTTTGGGTCTGCTGCTTTCTTCTCCAGATCGTCAAAATCAATCCGATAGGTGTTATCCTCATAGATCAATGGATTGGAAATCATCTCGCAACCATTATTACGGATGGAAGAAAAGAAGCAATTATACACCGGAGTCTGCACCAGAACTCTATCACCAGGATTCGTCAGGGCTTTTATGATTGCTGACAAAGCCGGTACTACTCCGGTTGTATAGATTATCCATTCTCTCTCTATTTTCCAATTATGACGTCTGTCGAACCAGTGGATTACTGCATGATAATAGCTGTCGGGCACGCGGACATAACCGAAGATACCATGTTCTACTCGCTTTTTCAGCGCTTCTGTCACGGCTGGGGCTGTACGGAAATCCATATCGGCTACCCACATTGGCAATATGTCGGCATCATTGGCAGAATCCCATTTATAAGAGTTCGTACCCCGGCGTGGAATGATTTCATCAAAATTGTATTTCATACCTAATCAGTCAAAACAGGTTTGGTCGTCCCATAATTTCAATTCACAGTTGCCCGGTGCTTTTATATTCTCATCCAGGATTATAGCTCCGAAACTTTCGGCAGTGATACTTCCTGTACGTGGATTTTTTACACTGTGAACCGGACTATGGATAGTGGCCTGCACACTGCTATATTCAAAAGCGAGGTCTGCATCTTCTGTCATCGTGCAGTTCTCCATAATCAGATCGTGGGCATAGCAAAGCGGCTGTGTACCTGAAATCTTGCAGTTCACCAGACGCAGATTTCTGGAATGCCAGCCTAAATATTCCCCATTCAATACAGAGTCATAAACCGTCACGTTTTCCGTATTCCAGAAAGCATCCTTTGAATTGATTACCGCATTACGGATTTCTACGTTTTTGCAGTATTGGAAAGAGTAGTTACCATTCATCTCAAAGTCATCAATCCTGATATTTTCACCGTGTACAAACAGGTAATCACCTTTGTCTACTTTTACATTTTTCAACTCTGCATTCCGGCAAAACCAGAGGGTTTCCAGTGCATAGGGCAGTTGTACGTTTTCCAGCCGGATACCATCCATTTCACGGAACATCTTCGGTGCTTCTACCAAAGTGTCTGTCATTTGCAGATTATTGGAATACCAGAGGGCGGCACGTGCTCCTTCCGTAAACAGGCAGTTTTTCACAACGAAACCATCGTTATGCCAGAAAGGATATTTTCCTTCGAAACGGCAATTTACAGCTTCGATATTACTACATTCTTTCAGGGCAGATTCGCCGGTATGGATCGTTACGTTTTCCAGATGAAGATTGTGAGTGGCGAACAAAGGGCGTTCACCTTCGTAATGAGTGTCTTTAATTAGTTCCATTATTCAAGTTTTTTTGTTTGTTGTTTATTAAATGATTGATTACCTTTTTTCTATATTGCAAAAATACGGCGGAAATGGGATACTCCTTGTAGACGGATTACGGACATAATAACCCGGATTACAGATTATATAGTGACAAGCTACGAGCTTTGTTTCTTTATTTCTTATGCAGCCATTTCCATTCTGATTTGTCTTTCGGATTGTGTAGCACGTATTCTTAATACGACGAATACAATGCTTAAAACAAGGAATACCAAAGATCCGATGACGGAATAACGTGTATTGAAGAAGGTGATAAACAATCCGCAGACGGCTGCACCTACTGTAGTACCGAGATTGGCAGACAATAAATACAGTCCGTTGGCAAAATCCGGTGCTTCGGGAGCGGCATGCGTTATCATGTATTGCATGGTGTTCTGTCCGTATCCCGCCAGAATTCCCAGGATCAGAATGATAACTGCCATTGCCATCAGCCATTCCCCAAAAGCGAATACTCCTATATAAAAGGCCAGTAGTGCCAAAGGAATCATTATCATACTACGTACCGGATTGACCGCCAGTTGCTTTCCGGCTATTACATTTCCTATTATATTGGCCAGTCCATAAATCAGTAGCATTGTACTGATTACGGTGTACGAAACCCCGGTGATTGTCTTCAAGTAATCAGACATATAGCTGAAGAATCCGAATAAGGCTCCGTTAATCAGCGTGATAGCAAGAATGGAGTACCAGACTACTTTCTTTTTTAATACACTGAGTTGTGTACCGTAGGACAGTTTCTCTTTGACCGGCATGGAAGGTACAAACAGGATGGTTGCAACCAGTACCAATGCATTTACAACGGTGAAGAATAACATGCCCATTGAATACGAAACTTCACTTGCAATGTAGCTTGTCACCGGCACCCCCAGCACCATACCAGCTGATACGCCGATGAATACCTTTGCTACCGCCTTTGGTGCCTTTTCCTTACTGACAGATGCTGCCGCTACCGTGAAAGCCATAGATACATATACCGGATGAAGGAATGCCGGGAGTGCACGGGATATCAGCAATACTGTAAAATTAGTGGTCATTATGGAGATGATATTACTTAATGTAAATAATCCCAGTGCCAGTATCATCACCTTTTTTCGGTTGATACCCGAAAACAGTAAAGGGGTGATGGGAGCGGATATTGCTACTACCAGCGCAAATATGCTGACCGTCCAACCCGCTTCCGGAACAGTTACTTGAAAGTTCTCGGCTATCAGGGGCAAAATTCCAATCACACCCATTTCGGTATTGATTATTCCGAATACACCGGTTGTGAGGATGAATACAAGTAGGGTACTTGAATTGAGTTTGAATTTATTCTTCATATATTTCTTTTTTTGTACTGCAAAGGTCGGGGAAACGTAGCATTTCCTTTGTAGATAAATTACGGATATGATAACCCCAAATACAGTTTCTCGTAAATGCAAAGCGCCCCGCTGCATCATCACTGTGCAATGGGGCGTTTTTTGAATAGAGGTGCGGTGCGTTGTCTTCTTATCCCAACGGGTCTTCTTCTAAGCCACTGTCTCCGCCGCTCGGTTTACCGGAACCGGTGCCGTCAAGACCACTGATGGAACTGACGTTGGTCCACGTCACATTCTCGCCGATGAGGGCGCGGGTGATGGCGCTGCCTTGGCGGCGCGACTCGGGGATGAAGCGGACGCGGGTACCGGAGATTTGGTTGGCGTTCACCTTCTCGGCGCTGTCCACGCCCTTGCCGTTGGAGACGCAGGTGTAGTAGAAAGTGCCCAGACCTTCCACGTGGACGGTGCGACCGGTGTTCATACTGCTCCCCAGCACCAGGCCGAGGGCTTCGAGCGTGGCCTTGCTGTCGGCGCTGCTCACGGTGGAGATGAGGGCGATTTGCTTGCAAAGCTCGTCCATCTCGATAGGTTTACCCACGCTCACGGCCTGGGGATGCCACTTCTTGGACATCTTTTTGTAAATAGGTTTGAAAAATGCCATACGTTATGGTTTTTAAGTAAAACATGCCCTGTAGGCCATTCTGAAGGGGGTGGGAGACTTGTGCTAAGTGTCATCGATACTTGTGCTAAGTGTCACGGACACTTGTGCTAAGTGTCGGGCATACTTGTGCTAAGTGTCAATGACACTCTTTAGAGGCTTCTACGGTTCATCTTGACTGTCAGGATTTATTTAATTAGTATCAATATGAAAGAGGAGTACCCCAGGCTGATGCCACTTCTTTGGTATAACCGTCCTTGTTCGTGAATCTGGCATCTCTGAAACAATCGGATGTAGTCCAGGTTGCACTGCCCCTATCATACTTCCACAGTTCGGGAGCCTCGCCTCGGTCAATAGCATTGTAGCCTGTATTGGAGAAACAAGAACTGAAGTCCATTTTCTTATCTTTAAAACGGTTGGGGTCGTCATCCGTGCTGAATATATTCTTGTTCAGTTTGACTTTCGGGCAATCGTAGAAGCAAATGCTGAAGTATGTTGCAGCCATATTATTATTGAATAATCCTTCGGGTATTGCAGTCAGAGTGTTGCAACCTTGGAAACAACTGCTGAAGTTTATTGCAGCCATATTATTGTTGAACAGTCCATCGGGTATTGCAGCCAGAGTGTTGCAACCTTGGAAGCAACTTCTGAAGTTTATTATATTCGTATTATTGTTGAACAGTCCATCGGGTATTGCAGTCAGAGTGTTGCAACCTTGGAAGCAACTGCTGAAGTCCGTTACATTCGTATTATTGTTGAACAGCCCATCGGGTATTGCAGTCAGAGTGCTGCAACCGTAGAAGCAATAGCTGAAGTTCGTTACATCCGTATTCTTATCAAACAACCTATCGGGTATTGCACCCAGAGTGTTGCAATCTTGGAAGCAATAACCGAAGTTCGCTACAGCCGTATTCTTATCAAACAATCCATCGGGTATTGCAGTCAGGCTGCTGCAACTTTTGAAACAACCGCTGAAGTTCGTTACTGCCGTATTCTTATCAAACAGCCCTTCAAGTATTGCTTTCAGACTGCTGCAACCGCTGAAGCAACTGTTAAAGTTCTTTACATTCGTATTATTATCGAACAGCCCAACGGGTATTTCAGCCAGAGTGCTGCAACCGTAGAAGCACAATTCGAAGCTTGTTACAGCCGTATTCTTATCGAACAACCCACCGGGTATTGTGGTCAGGTTGCTGCAATTACCGAAGAGTCTGGACAATGTAAGGGTATTCATGTTCAGCAATGGAGTATCCATGCTTACCAATTTTTTTGCATTATTATTACCTTCTCTATTAGAAAGGAATTTCATAGGTAATATCTGCTGCTCCGTTGCCGCTTTCCCCGATGTGATGGTGATGGTATAGGTATCGGCTTGAGAATAAGTATGATTGAATGCGTCGTTGTCTGTAGTTTTAGTTCCTTGGGGTATGAGGGAGGAACTGCTGTCGCCCCAATCAACTATGGTGTTGGCGGGCACAGCGTCTCCTGTTGGAAATGGGATGTTGAAGCCAAGCCCATTCGTGTCATCCACCTTTACCGTCATTTTCATCTGCTCGCACTCCGTCCATTCGCCGGTCATTGTTGCGGTATATCTGCTTCCGGCGGTATAGGTCTTTCCGCCTGCCATCGCCACTTCTTGTTGGTAAATCTTGTCGCCTACCAGCATCACGGTGAACTTCGTCATGGCATCGCCTGAGGGCATGAAGCCAAGGTAGGCTGTCAAGGTGTTACCGCCACCTGTGCCGAATGTCACCGCACCGGCAGGGAAGTCCAGCATCAGGTTTTGTCTGCTGCCGGTGTTGTCTTCCAGCATCCATACCAGTTTCGCCAGCTTGCCCACTTCGGCGGGGATGTTGCCAAGGTCGAACTTCATGATGCTGCTCGCCATCTCCAGAGTGAAATCGGCTTCGGGGGATATTTTGCTTGTGCTTTTCAGCAATATATAATTCTTCAGGCCGGCGGCGGGATCGTCCGGGGTGTAGGTCTGCCCTTCCATGGAGAGGTAGGCGTCGCCCGTGCTTTGGTCCACCTGTACGGTGTTGGGATAATAGAGGGTGTACGTTGTGGCACCGCTCACGGCTGTTCCCTCGAAGGGGCCGGAGGTTTTGTTCTCCTCGCCTTGATAGGTGAAGTCTGTGCTGCATCCCTTGTAAGCGTCGTCGGCATCGAAGCCTGCCACGGTCAGTTGGTCTCCGGTTTGCCAGGTCAGTTTCAGGCCGGCGTCATCGTATGCCACGCGGGTTTGGATGCTTTCATCGGTAGGAGTTCCCACGGTCAGGACAAGGGTTTTGGAGGTCTCGGGGGTGTCGGTGGCGGTGTTGCCGGTGAGTTCGGGAAGTTCCCGGTCGGCAGAACAGCCTGCGGCTACGGCTACCAGTGCGGTCAGCAAGGCCGCACTTATGTATTTCATCGCTTTCATTGTTCTCATTGTCATTGTTCTATGGTTAGAATGTCGTTAATCAGATCTTCCAGGTCGCCGCTGCTTGCGCTGTTGTAACCGCCACGGCTGCGGCTTCTGTAGGCGCCGGTGCTGAATGCGTTGTTGCCATCGTTTACTCCGGGCAGTCCGCCGCTTCCGGCTATCACACCTTCGTTCTCCATTTGTATCACCTCCATCCGGGGTGGTACGTACTTCTGTTTTGCTTGTTCCATAATCGTACTTTATTTATAGGGGTTAATAATAGCGGGATTTGTCGTATATCCCGCCGGTTAATTCATTAAGAAACGTATGTGCGGCTACAGTCGTTTTGGCATCAGTCGCTTTATACATGTGATTGTGTGGGGTTACTTGCATAGTAACGGCAGACAACTATAGCGGTGCAGGTTGAAAAAGCGTTTTTGGACGGCACTAAACCAGAGAATGAACATCTAAATTGAAGTTGTCTTGGCAATAAGGCGCACAAATAGTGCATCCGTTTTCATGGGTTGGAAGCGGAATTACGTTTCGTATATCTATTAGGATAGTAAAGAGGAGTCCAGATAGTAAAATATAAGATTAAACGGTTGTTTTATTAGCATTCGTTTGCATACTTGTCAAAAAGTATGCACCTTTGCACCCGTTGTCTGCCGTTACTATGCAAGTAATATCATCTCAATAAAGTGCCGTACAGCATATTGATGCTATCTGCTTTCTTCTTTTTGCTTCCTTTCACTAAAGCGATCACCTGTCTGTTTACTTTATCTATCACCTCCGCATCGAAGGGCTTCAGATAGCTCATCGTCACCCGTATGGACGAATGTCCCAGCGACTGGCTGATAAGTCCCAGGGGTGTTCCGCTATGATAAGCCAGCGTCGCCCAGGTATGCCGTGCCGTGTACGAGCTCACGGAAACGCCGGGCAGGAGTTTCTTCATCAACCGTGCCAGTTCCCGGTTGAAGCGGCGCAGTGTATCCTGATAAAGATGATACCGTTCTTTACCCGGAGATGCCTCATTTAGTATCGGGAACAAATACTCCGATCCAGTCCTGTTTCTGTACTTCTGCAACAACCGGAACGCATCCGGCGGCACGTCCACCACCATCAGCTTGCCTGTCTTATGCCTCCGGTAGATGATACGCCTACCTTGCAAGTCCTGCTTCCGCAAATGTGCCAGGTCGATGAAAGGCATACCGCGAAGCATGAACATCAGTAGGAAGTAGGCCAGCACACGCTGTTGGGGCAACGACAATGCGCTGAAATCCGTAGTCTCCAACTGCCGCATCTGTTCCGCCGTCAGTGCCCGCTTGGTGCGCGACTCTACTTTGGTGTACACTTCCTTGAACAATACCGGGTTGTAGCCCGCCATGCCGGGTGGCATCCGGCGGTTATACACCGCCTGAAGCGTGCGCATGTAAGTGGAAACTGTGTTCGGGCTGCATTCACATTCCATCAGCCACGTTTCATATTCCTTCAGCCGTTCCGGTGTAAAGACATCCTGTATCGGTGCAAGGACGTTCGGCACTGATGCCGGATCAGTTCGCATCGATACAGGAGTATTCCAAAAACGGATAAAAGAGTGCAGTACGCTCCGGTAAACATGTGCCGCCGGAAACTTCCCTTCTTTTTCCAGGTCGGCAATTACCGTCTCCATGTAGCCGGTCAGGTTATCGCCTGCCGACATCACATCTTTCTTTTCTTTATCTTCCATACAGTACTAAAATAAATCTTCATCCCAACAGGCACAAGGTTCGTAATGTTTATGAGAATAAAGAATACTCTTCCCCTCGAAACTTGTACCCTTATTACGGATATGATAACCCCAATTACAGATATCTGATTTCTCAATTGAAATAATTCTTATCTTTGTTGCAGTTCAAATATTTAAGTGCTCGATTACAATTAGTTTATATTATGGTAAATGATAATTTAGCGGCGAGAATGGGTACGCGGACGACGCGGATGAGGCGGACGAACGCGGATTACAAGTATTTTTTTTAGGCGCGGATTACGCGGATTTCACGGATTAAAGGCTGCGCTATACATGATCAAGAAATAAATCTGCGTAATCCGCGTAATCCGCGCCTAAAAAATGCAGCACAGCGCAGCCTTTAAAATCCGCGTTCGTCCGCCTTATCCGCGTCGTCCGCGTACCAATTCTCGCCGATAAATTATCATTTATTGCACAAGTCAATTTTGCATAAATACTTATGAATATGGATAGAGTTATAAAATTAGATAATGTAGATCACTATAACAGTCTCTACGGATTGGAAACCCTGCATCCTCTGGTGAGTGTGGTGGATCTTACCAAAGCAACCAAATCGGTCAATCATATCCAAATGACTTATGGCCTTTATGCACTCTTTCTGAAAGGAGCTAAGAACTGTGATATCAAGTATGGTCGCCAGCATTATGACTATCAGGAAGGAACCATCGTTTGCTTTGCTCCCGGCCAGACTGCCGGAGTAGAGATGCTGAATGATGTAGTGCAGCAAGAAGTGTACGGTATCCTCTTTCATCCCGACCTGATTCGCGGAACCTCCCTCGGAAAGACAATAAAGGATTATACTTTCTTCTCTTATTCAGTAAGCGAGGCTTTGCACCTGTCCGATCAGGAAAAAGAGACCGTGATGGATTGCCTGAAAAAGATCAGTATCGAGTTGGAGCATCCTATCGATAAGCATAGTAAAGCATTGATTGCTATGAATATCGAGCTTCTGCTCAATTACTGTATGCGGTTCTATGAACGCCAGTTCATCACCCGGAGCGGCGCCAATAAAGACTCTCTAACGAAGTTTGAGCAACTTCTGGATGAATATTTCAGAAGCAATCTTCCTGTGCAGGATGGCTTGCCGTCCGTGAAATACTTTGCGGATAAAATCTATCTCTCGCCCAATTATTTCGGTGACATGATTAAGAAAGAAACAGGTATGACGCCTCAGGAACATATTCAGATGAAAGTGATCGAATTGGCTAAAGAACATATCGTTGAAACGGACGAGACAATCAGCGAGATTGCTTACACCTTGGGATTTCAATATCCGCAACACCTCAGCCGCCTGTTCAAAAAACGTGTCGGCTGTACGCCCAATGAATATAGACTGCAAAATGTACAGTTTTGAAAAAGGATATATTGAACATAGAGACCGTACACCAGTGCAATTGCTGTTTGGGAAATAAGACCTTACATCCGTTGGTGAGCGCCATTGACTTATCTAAAGCCAATGTGATGCAGCGTACTATCAAGTTCGATTTCTACACCATCTTACTGTTGGAATGCGAATGTGAGGATTTCATCTACGGGCGTAAGTATTACGACTATTCCAATGCAACAATGATTTTCCTGACTCCGGGACAATCCATCAATATCAACGAAGGAAAGGCATTTCCCCGAAAGGGCTGGTTATTGGCTTTTCATCCCGACTTGCTTTGCAGCACTTCATTGGGGAGGAACATTAAGAATTACTCTTTCTTTTCTTATCATCTGAATGAAGCGTTACACCTTTCCTTGCGCGAAAAGGATAAAGCAATTGAATGTATGTACAATATTGAGAAGGAACTGCAACATGCAATAGACTGTCATAGCAAGACCTTGATTTCAAGATATATAGAACTCCTGTTGGATTATTGTGCCCGTTTCTATGACCGTCAGTTTATCACTCGGAATGAAGTCAATAAGGCGATATTGAACAAGATGGATATTGCGTTGGATGACTATATCCAGTCCGGACAATTGAAAAACGGTGTATTACCCTCTACAAAATACTGCGCAGATATACTTCATTTATCTCCCCGTTATTTCAGCGATTTATTGAAATTTGAAACGGGGAAGAAGCTGGATGAATACTTCCAGTTGAAAAGGCTGGAAGTCGCTAAAGAGATGCTATTAGGCAAAGGTGATACGGTAAGTTCGGTTGCTGAAAAATTGGGCTATCCAAGCGTACAATATTTCAGCAACCTGTTTAGAAAACTGGTAGGGGTATCTCCCTGCGAATATAGATTGTCACAAAACTAAGTGTTCTTGACATTCTGCGATACCCACATTCCTATATCCTGCTTACTGAGTGCCGCCGCCATCAGGTCGGGGAACTTATCGGGCGTACAAGCAAAGGTAGGTACACCGATATTTGCCAGAAATTCTGCATGATTTTTGTCATAAGAAGGGGCACCGTCATCATTCAGGGCGGGCAGTACGATAAGTTGCACGCCACTGTTCACCAGTGATACGAACTTCTTTCGCATTTCTCTCGGATCGCCCCCTTCATACAAGTCGGTCACCAGTACCAGCACCGTATCTTGCGGACGGGTGATTACTCCCTGGCAATAGGTCAGGGCGCGGGCGATATCCGTACCGCCACCCAACTGTACACCGAAGAGTAAGTCTACCGGATCTTGCAAGTCATCGGTAAGGTCTACCACAGCCGTATCAAATACCACCATCCGCGTGTTCACTGCCGGAATGGAAGCCAGTACAGACCCGAAGATTCCGGAGTAAATGACGGATGTCCCCATTGAACCGCTCTGGTCCAGACAGAGGATGATGTCTTTCATCGCTTTCCGTTTTCTGCCGTAACCGATACGGACTTCCGGGATGATAGTCTTGTATTCCGGTTGGTAGTTTTTCAAATTCTTGGTGATGGTGGTCTTCCAGTCTATCTCGTTATAACGTGGATTTCTCCGCCGTGCAGAACGGTTGAGCGCTCCCGTCACAGCCTGTTGGGTAGGGGCGGAGAGCTTGCGTAGCAGTTCGTCTACCACTTTGCGGACTACCTGCCGTGCCATTTCCTTATTCTTTTCAGGAATAACCCGACTGAGTGACATCAGTGTAGCCACAAGATGCACATCCGGCACTACTGTTTCAAGCATTTCCTTTTCCGTCAACAGTGAGGTGATATTCAGTCGTTTGATGGCATCGCGCTGAATGACCTGTACCACAGTCTGCGGAAAGAACTCACGGATATCTCCCAGCCAGCGGCTTACCTTTGGGGCGGATGATCCGAGTCCTCCGCGGCGGTCGCTGTCATATACGGCTTCTAATGACTGGTCGATGCGTTGCTCTTCCGGTGTCAGTGTGATACCCGTTCCGTCGGCTTCATTTCCGCCCAGTATCAGGCGCCACCTTTTCAGATATTCTTCTTCCATTGCTTTCTCTTTACTTCGTTTCAATTCCTAATAACCGGTGAATCAAGGGAATCACCCTCACAGCTTCCTCTTCATTGTGTGACGTTGCTGAGGCTGTTGCAGCCTGTATGCCGCCTGCACCGCCCGCCTTGGCTTTCTCACCCAACTTCCGGCGTTCTGCGGGACTGAACTCGCTGAACGTGCGTTTCAGTATGGGAAGCAGTTCCATGAAGGTTTCTTTTTCCTGCGAACATACCCAGTTATTTACCAGATTCCACAAATTATCATCCAGCAGCAGAATGGAACCGGAAGAACGGAGGAAACCCTCGAACCAGTAGGCCATATCTGCCGGAGCATTACCGATGGAAGAATAATAACTAAGGGTATTCTGCGCTTCTTCGGCTGAAATGTCTCCCTTGTCGTTCAGCAGCCGTGTGGCATAGCCGGATAACAGCGGATGTACATTAACGGATGTACGCACCTGGCGGATAAATTCCAGCCACATCCTGTTCAGTTCTGGATCATTGAGAGTGGAAACTGCGTAATCCGTAGACACCAGTTTGTTGAGTATGTCCGTAGCAGCCTCCTCATCTATATTGATACAAACAAATACTCCACCTGCAAGGATACGGGCAATCATAGCTTGGAGCATATCGCCTACCTTTGAGAAATCCAGATTGCGGACATTGCCGTAGCGGACGATATTTACCAGATCGGGTACTGCCTCCATCATCTCGATAATATCAGTGGAGGCAGCCGAGAGGCGGTCGAGTTGCACCGTCATGGCTTCCACTAAGTCCGGTAGATTGGCAGGGATTACCCGGTCGAGCAGCCGGGTGAGTTCCGGAATATGCCGTATCTCTTTCGTCTGTTTGAGCAGAAACTTCTGCGTTGCTTCTTCCAGTGTATTTCCCCAGATAGCCTTTTCGATGATGCTTATAATCTGTTCCGGTTTGTGGTAGAGTGTCCATTTTTCTTTGAAAGTACCTTTACCGTCAGTACCGCCCGGAATTGCCCAATCTATGTCGAGCAGATGCAGGCGATGGAAGAAGATACTTCTATCCAGATCATTCGGTTTACGAAGGTCGAGAGTCAGCTCTTTGATTTCGGCTGTAAATGGAACACGCAGCCGTTTTTGAGTCTTTTCCACATCTACCAGCAAGGGAACTTTGGGTACATCATCGGGAACACGCCCCAGACGGTTACTGATGATAAGTTCTTCCTTGATGATCTGTAAAAGGATATCGTCGCCAAAGCCCATGACGGTGGTGATGGCTTCATTAAACTCAGCCAGTGAAGGGGCTGGGAGATTGCGTAAAGCAGCCGTCACCTGTGCCAGACGCACAGTTTCGATGACATGGGCTACGGAGATATCCATATTCTTCTTGCGGAAAAGGGAAGCAGCCTGACTGATCCAGAGGGTACCGTCGTCCTGCGGATGATGCCAAAGATAATGATACCAGCCCGGAGATTCTATGCCGGCTCCGTATCCGCTGCGGAAAGCAAGCCGGTCGTATGTCCAGGGAATCCAGGTACATTCTATTTTTATTTTGGGCAGTCCTTTCAGCAATTCGTTATCCTCTTTTACTTTAGGCATATTTTCGAGGGCGGGCACATGCCAGGCACCACAGACCACGGCGATGCGTTCGAAGTTTTCTTTCTGTGCCGTGCGGATCATCTTACGCATCCAGGCTTCGCGGAGCTGGTCACGGGGAGAGGTATGTTCGGGAAGTTCCTCCCGCAATGCAGTTACGGCTTCTTTCACAGCCTGAAATACATCGGCACTGTCTTTACGGTGCTCGATGGTAGTTTCCCACCATGACTCCCCGTCTGTATATCCGGTCGCTTCTGCCAGATAGTCAAAAGGATCTCTGTATACGGTGGGGATAATCTCCTCCTGTTGCTCTTCGGTTGTATTATGGGGCTCCTGATTTTGCGCCATCGAATGTACCAGTGGTAAATCGAAGAAGCGTAACGGTACTTCGTTCCGCAGGGCGTAAACTATCGTCTGCCATTCCGGAGAGAATTCGGCAAACGGATAGAACACCGCATTTTGTGGCTGGTCGGGTTGATAGGCAAGTAAGGCGACGGGTGGTTCCATCTGCTCATTCAGCACGCATGGAAGCAGAGTCTCGGCTTCTGCCGGACCTTCCAGCAAGATGAGATCGGGCTGAAGCTCTTGCAGGTATTCCAGTACGTTCCGGCATGAACCGGGACCGTGATGCCTTATTCCTAATAAGTGAATTGCCATTCTTTTTAATCTTTTAGTTCGTATGATGGAGTGGGAGGTATCAGATCATATCCCTTGAAGCACGGTAGATATCTTTCCATCCGTCGCGGTTCTTCACTACCGTCTCCATGTATTCCTGCCATACCACTTTATCCTGTACCGGGTCTTTCACCACTGCTCCGAGAATGCCCGAAACAAGGTCTTCGGCATGTATCTGTCCGTCTCCGAAATAACCTGCCATAGCCAGACCGTTATTTACCACCGAGATAGCCTCGGCCGTACTTAATGTACCACTGGGTGCTTTCAACTTCGTCTTTCCATCA
>ULWD01051434.1_pt1 | contig 50016 bp, 45 predicted proteins | sample 1960011 | NCBI WGS metagenome assembly ULWD01 (sample SAMEA4835803, study PRJEB28245) | human gut metagenome | biome: gut microbiome; material: fecal sample | place: Denmark | collected 2008 | reverse complement strand
TGGCCCGGCTGGAGGCGGTCCGCCATATAGGTGGAGCAAACGCCGCCGCGCTTGCGGTCACGGGCCGTATAGCGCACCGCGCCCACGCACAGGTGAACCTGTTCGGGATGGGCGTTCGGGCTGGAGGCGATGGAATAAAGGCGCGGCATGATCTTTTTCAGGATGCCGACGAAAGCCTCCGCGGATTCGAAGGAAGCGGGGTATTCCGTGGCCAGATCCAGCACGTCCTGGCCCCACAGGAAATCGCTGAGGGCGTCCTTATCCCCGGCCAGAAGCGTGTCCAGCTCCTGGCTGCCGGAGGCGGCGGCCCACTTGGTCAGCAGGGCTTTGTTGACATTGGTAATGTCATAGCAGTGAACCAGGGCGTCTTTCAGGCTTGCGGTTTCCCCTTCGGGCGTGGGAACCTGGGAATCCGGGCTGAGGCAGAGCCTGTCAATCAGGGCGTCCGCCAGGGCGGGATCATTGGCGGGAATGACGGCCAGGGCGTCCCCGGCAATATAGTTCATCCCGGAACCGTCCAGGCTGTATTCAATGTGGATGGTTTCCTTGGGGCTGCCTTCCCCGGTGATATGCCTGACGGAGAGGACAGGAGCGGGAAACGGATTTTTTTTGCCGTATGGTTCAGTGGTCATGATGATGGAGGGGGGGTGAAAAAGAATATTACCAGCGGATAACGGCGGCGGACCAGGTAAGCCCGGCGCCGAATGTGACCAGGACAACGTTGTCTCCCTTGCCGAATCTGCCGGAACGGCGCGCTTCGTCAAAAGCGATGGCGACGGCGGCCGCGGACGTGTTGCCGTACTTCTCAATGTTCACGAACACCTTATCTTCAGGAATGGAAAGGCGCTGCGCTACGGCGTTAATGATGCGGAGATTGGCCTGGTGGGGAATAATCAGCTGGATATCGTCCGCCGTGAGGCCGGCGCGTTCAATGACGCTGGCGGCGGAAGCCTTCATGCGCGTGACGGCATGGCGGAAGGTCTCATTGCCGCGCATGGCCAGGGTAGCCAGGCGTTCATGGGCGTTTTCCGCTGTGGTGGGGCAGCGGGAGCCGCCGCCCGGAATCTGGAGCAGGTCATGCAGGGAGCCGTCCGAACCGATATCCGTGGCAAGGACGGAACCTTCTCCCTCTTCCCCTGTGGAAGCCTGGAGCACGGCTGCCCCGGCGCCGTCCCCGAACAGGACGCAGGTGCTGCGGTCCTCCCAGTTGACGACGGTGGAAAGTTTTTCAGCGGCGATGATGAGCGCCGTTTTCATCTGGCCGGTGCCGATGTACTGGACGGCGGTCTTCATGGCGAACAGGAAGCCGGAGCAGGCGGCGGAAATGTCAAAGGCGGCGGCATTCTTGGCGCCAAGGGCATCCTGGATATAGCAGGAAGTGGAAGGTGTGAACGTATCCGGCGTGATGGTGGCGACGATAATCAGGTCAATATCCTCCGGCTTCAGCCCGCAGGATTCCAGAGCGCGCTGGGCGGCCTTCGTCCCCATATGGGAAGTGTACTCGTCAGGGGCGGCGATGCGGCGTTCCACAATGCCCGTGCGTTCAATAATCCATTCGTGGGAAGTGTCCACCATCTTCTCCAGATCCGCATTGGTCAGGCGGCGTTCCGGAACATAGGAACCCGTACCGATAATCTTGACGGGCAGTCTTTTAAAGGGAATATCAGAATGTGCGGCCATAGCTTTGGGCGTATGATGAACAGAAAACGTCCTGACGTTTTATGTGGAAACAGTCTAAAAGAAAGAGGGCCTGATGACCAGCATAAAACGCAGGACTTCTTTCATGTCGTAAATGAATGGCTTACAACAGCCACCCCTGGCCGTTGGCGGGCGGCGCGGCTCCCATCTTGAGATAGGCGGAGGGCATCGCCACGCGCCCCCTGGGGGTGCGGCTGATATACCCCTGCATAATCAGGAAAGGCTCGTGCACGTCCTCCAGCGTGGAAGCGTCCTCCCCTACGGCCACCGCCAGGGAGGAAAGGCCCACCGGGCCGCCGTTGAACTTGTAAATCATCGCTTCCAGCAGGCGCTTGTCCATCTCGTCCAGGCCGTCGTCGTCAATCTCAATCATGGTCAGGGCGTCGTGCGCCAACTGCTCCGTAATCACGCCGTCGCCGCGCACCTGGGCGTAATCCCGCACCCAGCGCAGCAGGGAATTGGCCACGCGGGGCGTGCCGCGGGAGCGCAGCGCGATCTGCAGGGCGCCCTCCGGGGCCACGGGCACGTTCAGCAGCCCCGCGGACCGTTCGATAATGGCGCACAGCTCCTCCCGCGTATAATAATCCAGCCGGTTCACCAGGCCGAAGCGGGAACGCAGCGGGCTGGTCAGCATCCCGGCGCGGGTGGTGGCCCCCACCAGGGTGAACTTGGGCAGGTTGAGCTGGATGGAGCGGGCATTTGGCCCCTGGTCGATGATAATATCCAGCCGGAAATCCTCCATGGCCGGGTACAGATACTCCTCAATGGCCGGGTGCAGGCGGTGGATCTCGTCAATAAACAGAATATCCCCCTTTTCCAGATTGGTCAGCACGCCGGCCAGGTCTCCCGCCTTTTCAATCTGGGGGCCGGAAGTCGTATGAATGCGGCAGCCGACGGCATTCGCGATAATATTGGCAAGCGTCGTCTTCCCCAGGCCCGGCGGGCCGCTCAACAGGATGTGGTCCAGCACGTCGTCGCGTTGTCTGGCGGCTTCCACCATCAGCATCAGGCGGTCCTTAATCTTCTCCTGGCCGCAGAACTCGCTGAAAGCGGGCGGTCTGAGGGACAAATCGAAGGCGGAGGAGGGGGCCTCCGTGGTGCGTGTGTAAAAGGACTCTCCCATGCGCAGGACTAGCAAACCCGTCTTTGGGGCATCCGTCAAGGGGGAAGTGCGGTCGGGAAACGCCTTTTCCGGGACATGCCGGAAGCCTTTGCCCTTTTTTGAGGACGGGAGGAATGCGGAGCCTCGGAAATGATGATACGCGGTGAAACGGCATGTCCCGCTTTCTCTTCTCACAGCGTGGGTTCCCATTTCTGCCGCGCCTTCCCGGAAACTCTCGGAACCCTGGGCTTCCGGAATCTTTCAGTCTTCTCTTCCCGTCTCGCTCCTGAAACTCCTCAAACGGCTGCTGGTCAATCCTGGAGCCCGGACGGAAGCAAGCTTATCAATAGAGGTTCTTGCTTGAACCTTTCCCGATTGCACGGAAGCCGTAAAGGTGGAGAAAGAGAAAAATTCTTATTTGCTCTGCGGGAAAAACAGGGCAGGGAGGGCGAAAATCTGCCATGCCCTCATGGATAATTTTTGTGAACCACGGAACCCTGTTCCTTTCAAAACTTCTGAAAATACGCTTCGTTGCTGTTTATGCCCGTTGAAGATTTTCTCGCGCTGTCGGGGCACTTTTCATCCTCTTCGCGCAACCGCCGGAAACGTGAAAAAACTCGGGGAAAACGGGAAAATCCCCTTCGGATGAAAAAAAGATTGCCAAACCTCTCTTCTGCCGTTATTCTGCCCCTGCTTTCCTATCTAGCACAATCTCCAACGGGCAGGTGTCAGAGTGGTCGAATGAGCACGCCTGGAAAGTGTGTGTACCGCAAACCGGTACCGAGGGTTCGAATCCCTCCCTGTCCGCCATCAATTTTATGCCGCAATGTATTTGTAATGAATATATTGCGGTTTTTGCTTGCAGAGGTATGGGGAAGAAATGGGGAAATGAACTCTAATTCTATCTTTACAGGATTCGATCAATACCCCATACTGAATACATCGTAATTTTTACTCATTATGTCAGGGTTTGTACAGACGACCTCAATTCAAGATTCATTGAAAATAATTAAAAAAGCAAAGTCTCCATTGATTGTGCTTAAAGAGGCTATTTCTAATGCCATAGAATCAATCGAAATACGACGAAAAGCTGACAACATAAATTTAGAAGGTGTAATTTCTATTAAACTAATTTTAAGGAAAACTCTTTTAGAAGACGATTATATATGTGAACAAGTCAGTATTTCTGATAATGGAATAGGTTTTACGGAAGATAACGTGAAAAGATTTTTTTCATTAGCCGATCCTTCAAAAAATTTAGGTAATAAAGGGACAGGGAAAATACAATTTTTTCACAGATTTAAAACATTAACTATAAAATCAGTCTATAGAAACAAGGAATCTATTTTAAAAAAATATGAAAAGACATGTGGCATAGAGATTGATTCTGATCCAATAGATATTTCGCTAAAAGAAAGTTCTGAATTGATTACAGAATTAACGTTGCAAGATCCATATTGCGATGATCTAAAAGAATTTGGCAAATTTTGCGATATAAAATTGTTCAAAAATGAGATTATTAGAATGGTTTTACCTCTGCTGATTCAAGAAAAATCAAGAGGGCTTATATTTAGATTTTCTGTCGAATTGAGAAATTTAAATAATAATATTTCTAATATATTATCTGATGAAATAACAGAAGACGATTTGCCGACGTTAATTTCTGAAAAAACAGTAAAAATAAGAAAGAGTCGTGTAGTTCAAAATGCGAATCCTAAAAGAAAGCCGGTATTTGAATTGACTGGTAATCCTGAAAATATTTCTATAAGGTCATATAAAATATCGCCGAAAAACATAGATACTAATAGTATTTTTATATGTAGAAAAAATACTATTGTCACATCGTATACCCCAAAAGAATTATCTTCTATTTTTGATAAAAGCAAAAAGAATAAAATAGATGGATACTATTATTTATCATTGATTAATGGCTCTATATTTGACGATCCTAATAATATAGACAATGAAAGTGAATCTTTCCTATTTAAAAGAAAGGATTCATATGGCGTGAATTATTATGAGAATCCTAATATGTTAGAAGAAACAGAAGGAGTATATTTTTGGGATGATATAGATAGGGCTATAACGCCAGCACTAGAGTCTGTCTTTAAGCCAATGTTGGAGGAGGCTCAAGAAAGCCTCAATGAAGCTAAAAAGATAGCTAGATCATATGGTTTTGATGATAAAACATTTCATTCAGCTAAAATAGCTGTAACAGACGGAGAAAAAGACATAGTACGTAAATTATACGAAACACAAGGTAAAAGTTTAGCTGATTCAAGTGTTACAATAATGCATACCTATAGAAAACTACGTGATATTTCTGCAAAGAAAACAGATCCTTGCGATGAAAATTTTCAAAAATCATTGAAGCAGCAGACAATAAATTTATTGAATCTTATACCGGAACAAAATAAAGATGAATTAAGTAAATATGTAATAAGACGAGATATTGTAGTAAATACTTTGCAGTTGATTCTAGATAATGAATTAGAAATCCAAGCACGATCATCAGAAGAAAATAAACGCAATCAACCCGAAGGAATAATACATGATTTGATTTTCAGGAGAAAGTCTAGTGGTGGATTAAATGATCTTTGGGTTTTCAACGAAGAATTTGTACATTTTCAATCAATGGCTTCTGATATCCCACTTGTCAATATACAGGTAGATGGTCAAGATTTGATCAAAAATAAGGAGCAGGTTTCTGAACTTATTCATAATATGGAGACGGCTTTAGGAGGACGATTAAAGAGGAGACCGGATATTTTCTTATTTACAGAAGAAGGAGCATGTATTCTTATAGAGCTGAAAGCACCTGAAGTAAAAGTATCAGAACATACTAATCAAATATATCAATATGCAACATTGATTGCTAATTTTTCGAATATTAAGATTCAAAAATTCTATGGTTATTTAATTGGAGGAGAATTAAATATTTTTGATCCGGTTCAAGATTTCATACAATCTCCAAATGGAGAGTATTGGTTTAAGCCTCACACAGCGGTTAGAGCGTTCGATTCCAATTTTGAAGATCCCAAAGCTAGCCTCTATCAAGAAATAATTCCTTATAAAGCATTAGCTCACCACGCAAGAATGCGGAATAAAAGCTTTGCTCAACAATTGGGCATAGAAATAGGTGAGCAGGAAAACGAATAATTGTTATATGGATTCTACAAGTACGTTTACGATTGTATCATTTATCCTCAGCATTACTGCGACAATAATTAGCATAATTGTTGGTGCGTCACAAATTTGGCATAATAAAGTAAGGATTGATATTGTTTTCCGAAGAGGTATTGTTGCATATGATATCCAGGATATGAGAAAAAGCGTTTTTGTTGACATTGTGAATAAAAGTAGATTTCCCGTATCAATAGAACAAATTTATTTTGAATTAGAAAATAAGAATCAATACCGCGTAATGGATATGTTGCTTACGACCGGGGGGCATTTGCCAGCTCGTTTAGATGCAATGAGTAGCCTATCTGCAGCAATGAGTGCTGATATAATGAGTGATTTAAAAAGTAATAATGCTCAGTACGCAGTAGTCGCGACAGGCAATCAAAAAGTCTATAAATCAAAAAAATTAAATTTATAGAAGTTACGTTCAATTATTTTTATTGAAAATGCCTTCGTACAAAACTGATTGACCTTGGAAGTCCTGGAATCCGGTCATACATAATCATGCATTTGGTAATTCCTCCACTTATTATATTCATATATTGAATGAGATCTATTTCCTTATAACTTATTTGTTTTCATGTTCTTGTGAATTCTATGGGATTTCCGGGGAAACAATGCCAGGTATACAACGGTATACATTAAAAATTCTCTCATTTATCTTTAGTATACATCGTATGAGACCATATTTTTCATAACTTACTCATTACGATATATTTTTAAATATTAAACCTGTTTTATATCCCTTCATTACACCATTGTACAGAATCATTTGGGAAACATATATTTGAGAAAATGCAGATTGCAGTATACGAAGGATTATCTATACGCAGGTTATTTTATTCTGAATATCCCCAGAATTGATTCTACGAATTTGTAACCAGTTGCCCTTACCAATTACCTTCCTTCCTGAATAATTTCCGTAGAAATCAATTTAGAATTAATTGACCTGTATTCCTTTGTTTCCAAGTGATGAGGATAGTTTGAATGGGTACAAGGAAATATTTAATTAAAAATGGCTTCGTACAAAATCTTCATGGAGGGATGGTACAGTGTTTCTGCTCAATTGTACGCTGTATTCCTTGTCGGTGGAGGGTAATTTATTCTGAATGTCTCCAGGATAATTTGTAAGGATTCCAGAGAAATAATGGGTATTAACCTGCGTAAATTTAAAAAATTACCGTCAAAAATAATTTTGCCTTACAAATGACTGAATGGACTTTCCTCTTTTCCCAATTGATACATTTCCTAATGGAGAAAAAGTTTTCATTTTTTGAGAAAAACATTTCCGAAGCATTTGAGAAAGTACCCCCTTCATGCGGAAGTCTCTCTGTATATGTTGATGAAGAATGGGGATAGGTTGCCAATTGGAGGAGTGCATTTGATTTGGTGGGGGTACCATGCCGTTTGCCGTACCCAGTATGGCGAGGAATAGGGGGATGGGTGTAGAAATGAAAAAGGATGGAACCATTGCTGATTTCACCCTTGATGATTGTTATTTGTATTTTTATAAAAAAGCCATTATAAGGATAGTATATTAAGAACAAATCCTCCTTATTAACGTGTTGAAATAGCTAAAGCAAATAGATCCAACATTCATATCAAAAATCATTTTTGTTTTTATTAATATTTGAATTTTCTTCGTAACGTTTAACTTCATGTGCATGCCAATTAGCCAATAAGTTCATTATAAAACTTATCCTACGAGTTTGATCCATTTTTCTTGCTGGATAGAAACACAAACCACCATTAGAAACTTCAGCAATATTAATATCAAAAGTATTTTGATTAATTACAGAAGAAATATTCAACTTATTATTTTCAATTTTAATAGAGGGATTGTTGGTATAGTAACTTTTATTTTTGCGCATTCCAATTAAGTCTTCAAAGTCTGATGTCAGATCAATTCCTTTGACAAAGCGATAAGGTTTTTCTCCTGATTCGAGTCCTTTGACCCATTTTAACATAGTTGCTGTATGAGCTTTTTGCGAACTTCTGGCTGCCTGATAATTTGAAATCATGGAATCAAATTTTTCATTACTTTGCTTTCGATAATAATCTGCAGTTTTTGTGGCTCCAATGTCCCTCAAATTTTTCGCCATTTTTGCACTACCTTCAATTTCTTCAGCATCTTCAAACGCATTTTCCATCAATTTAGTATTAGCTTCCCTCAGTTGTTGAGCTGTTGCCGGAATAAACTCTATTGATACCAGTTGTTTTTTAAATGAGAATGAGTCATTATTTTCTTTATTTAATACCCAACCAAATCTCATTTTAATAATAGATTCATCTCCAAATAATTCCGTTAATGCATACAAATCTGAATATCCGTGAACTTTTTCCAGTATATTTTTATCGTAATTTTTTTGAATGCGAATGGATTTGCTTTTAATTGCAGCTGTATTTAAAACTTCATCAAGAGTCATTCCAAAGCTTATATCTTTGAAAACTCGACTTTTAGGTTTTACCGATAAGTCCTCCCACTCGCCATCTGGTTCAAGATTCTTGAAAATATTTTCAGGACCTTCCTCTTCTTTTAAAATATCTTCAAATTTTACATTCCCTAAATTTGAATTGTACAGTAGATACTTTAAAATATTGACCCTTCTATTTTTTATATTTTTATCTAATTTTTCAAGGCATGAAGCATGTACAAATTGAGGAAATTTGTTCCTGCAAATATCAACAATATCATTAACTTCTTCAGATTTAGGACTCAGAGTAAAAAAAGAATAATAGAGTAATTTATTATTTACAGGACTGTTAAACATCCCCTGGCCTGAAAATCTATTAAATGAGGTGTGATTCCATCCATTGATCACACTTTGCTCGATTTCGTCTTCCGTAAGTTCTGGTAGTTCTCGTTTTTTTGAAAAAATGTCCTTACAGGAATTATCAAATTTATCTTTGTACTTTTTAATTCCATCACTTATAGCTTCTATGTAAATATTTGTCCATAATTCTTGACAGTCTTTGGGTATATTTTCTTTGAATAAACCTATATGGTGAGATAACACATAGGAATTGTAATAGAGTTTATCCAAAGTAGGATATGAGCCAATAATGTCTTCTATGCTGATTTTTTTGATCTTCTCAGATAATACTTCTTTTTTTATTTGTGATTCTAACAAGAGATTTGTAATTAATCTATCCTTTCTTCTAAAATTGGAAAGATCATAAATGTTTAAATTTTTGTTATTTAAGATTGAAATAACGCGTGGATTTAATACATGATAAACAATATCAAACGTGTACATTTTATGCTTTCTCAATTCTTCCAGTTTCCATCTGGCAACTTCTGGACAGCCAAACAAATCAGAATATAATCCTACGAGGGATTCGTTTATTTTCTGTTCTAATAATTTAGTATTCTCTTGATTTCTATCTGAAAAAAACGGCCAATGATAGATAATTTCATCCTTTTTTTGAAGTTGTAAATCATTTTTTAAATTCAAATTCCATGCTTTGGCTTTTTCTAGCAATTTCGATTCTAGATTTTTTCTCGAACTTTCATCATCAAATTTTAAATTATGATCGACTTCGAAAATTTTATCTAACTGTTCTATAGTATTATTTTTTAATACAGTTAAGTAATCTGATGATTTTTCTGTTGAAAAAATTAAATCATCTTTATTTTTTTCTTCTTGAACTAAAGAGCCATTTTTGTTTTCTCTGGCATAACAAAAATCAAATAAAAAAGTAAATAAGACAACTGCCATCGGGAGATATTTTATACATCTCCATCGATTGCCGGATAAGTTTAAATCAATTAATGTATTGTTTTGATTCATAATCATTACTTTCAATTATTTTTGCTGTTGAGAATCATGAAGGATATTTTTCAGAAATCCCATACTGGTTCCTTCCCGGTTGACTGTCTTTGCAAAAGGCAACCAATAGAATGATCGGGCCAGCCAACGGAATTAGACCCATGAACAAATAGGTTCCGCTTTCTCCGATGTCATGAAGACGTCTGACGGAAACTGTTAAATTAGGTAATAATAGGGCAAAACTCAGAATCACAGCAATCACTATGAACATCATTCCTGTTTCTGTGACTGCTTCATTCTGCTCTGCACTTCCTGCCATTATCATAATCAAGCCAATCAATGCCGGAAGATTAGTAATGAGTATCGTGAATAGATAAAATATCCAGTATTCTGAACGAGTAGCTCTGCCAGAAAAGCTGGCATACTTTTTCATGCATTTGATGAATGTAGACATATTCTTGCGATTGATTCGGTTGGGTGTTTTATTCTTTCTGACCTGGAATTTTCCTGCACCATGAAGGGAGTGAATTCTCAGAGGAGAAACTAATATTGTCTCCTTTTGCGATTTTTGTAAACAATTATTATCTCAAAAAGATAATTTACGAATGAATTGTTTCGTGGCATGATGCGTTCATGTGCGACTCCGAAAACACTCAAATCTCAAAGGAATGTATTGAAAACTGGATGAGGTTCAATGGATTGACCTATTCAATGATCGCCTCTCAATGCCGTATCACAGAATGTATTGTTCTCAAATGGGTGTCGCAAAAAGATATTCCCAGGTCATCTAAAGAGACGCTTGACCGATTTTTCTATTCCTTCAATCGAGTGAACTTCGTTGGAGGAAATCAGGAAGACGGTCTCAAGTTGGAATTGTCACTTTCTGACTACGGCAAATTGAGCACAAAAGCGCTTGAAGCTGGATGTTCCGTGGGTGAGTTGATTGCCCGGAAACTTGATTCCATGAGTAAAAATTCCTGAGATATATCTAATGGAGACAAGGCAGTCTTGTCTTTCCGTATTATTGTGTTACATTGCGACACATGAGTAATGCAGGGGATCAATCCATTTTCAAGAATGAGGTCAAGCAATGGCTGAAAAGCCAAGGACTTGATTACAAATGGATGGCAGATCAATGCGGTGTCTCGGAAATTACCGTCCGTAACTGGATGTCTCAAAAATCGATTCCCGTATTGAAGCAACAACTGATTGAACGGGTGATGACCCAATTGCCGGTTTCTCATGTTTCCTTGTCCCCTATTGATACTCCTGGCGTAGAAGTGGACGCCTCGTTAACTTTGACCGTGAAATTGTCTCCTGACCTCTACGGCAAATTGGAAACCAAAGCGTCAAAAGAGAATAAAACCGTGGGAGATTTGGTAGCAAAGGCTATTTCCGGCCTTGTGGCTGATGATCATCCTCCTATTGCCTTGAAAAGCCAAAAGGTTGTTTTGCCTCCCCAATCCTGATCATAACAGACTCCTTTTTAATTCATGGAAGATCCCTCTTCTCTTTCAGACCATCTTCCCATAGGAACCTTGTTAGGGAATTATGAGATCAAGGGGATTCTTGGTCAGGGAGGGTTTGGAATCAGTTATTGGGCGATTGACCGGCAGCTTGGCCGTGAAGTTGTCCTGAAGGAACATTTTCCCCAAGGTCTATGTAAGCGCCTTAAGGAAGAAGCAAAAGTCATTCCCGCAGATGATTTCCTTGCAGATGCCTATAACCGATCCCTGAATTCATTTTGCAAGGAAGCCCGTATTGTCGCCGCTCTGGATCATCCGGGAGTGGTGCGTATTCATGATATTTTTCAAGCATTGGGAACAGCCTATGCAGTGATGGCTTTGATTGATGGTGATACGCTGGACATTTGGCTGCAAAATCATTCGGAAAATAGTGACCGTGTTGAAGGCCTTTTGCTTTCCTTGCTGGATACGCTGACCTATATCCACTCTTGCGAAGTATTCCACCGGGACATTAAACCGTCCAATATCATTGTCAGGGAAAACGGTTCTCCTGTCCTATTGGATTTTGGAGCCGCTTTGGATGGATTGCCTCAGGAGACTATTACAGTCATGGCATCTCCGTCTTATTCCCCGCCTGAACAATATTCCGGACATGGGAACATTGGTTCCTGGTCTGATGTATTTGCCTTGGGAAGATCGTTTATTTGTCTATTGGAAGGCAAGCTGGATTCCTATTCTCAACCATTTACCGACAGTCTGCGCAAGGCGACCAGGATGGATATTGAAAACCGTTTCCAGTCTGCCGAGGAATGGAAAACGTATCTTCTTGAGAATGGGAAACAAACACATTCTTACACTTGGATTTGGCCTGCAATCATTGTTTGTACACTTGTTGCAGTCGTTTCCATCTATTTTGTAATAAGGGAACGCAGTGATTCGGACAGCACAACTGAGGAAGAACAAACACAATTCGTCATTCCCCCAATACCGATACCTATCGTAAACAATACGCCACCTATTCCTTACCAAGCAGGTAATCCGCATCCTGTCCCCGAAGCTCCATTGTCTTTGATGGGAACACGTTTAACCATGTCTTCGGAGCATCCTGTGTTCACTTATCTTTCCCTGAGATCGGAAAATAATTATTCTATTGGTCAGCAGTTATTGCACTATCAGAAACTTACCGGATGGAGGAAAGGAGAAGAGGGAGAGGATTTTATACGGGGAACGCTAAAATTTACAACACCTACAGCATGGAGCGCCGGATTGGGGCAATCGGGAGATTATGCCTACAAGAAACTGAGCAAGGACAAAGGGATGATCATTCTTCAAAAGTACGATGGGCCGGATGCTCCCAATCTCCATATTCTGCTGCACTTTACAACTCCCGATTCGGGAATGGCCGTTTATACGAACGGGGAAGAAAAACTGATCGGTAACGTCATGTTCGTGCTGGAGACCGACAAGCCGCATCTCCGGCGGAAAGATATTCCCGAAGTCAATTCACTCCTGTTTCCTGATTTGGAAGATTCAAGCCAGTTTTCCTCCAAACCGCCCCAATCCCTTGTAGGAAAAACGCTGCAATTCAATACGGATCATATCCAATACCATGCAACGGAAGGGAAAACAGGATTACCGGTTAACGAAGAACAGATTTTCATTGAGAAGGCATTGCTGGAATCTCATCAACTGGATGGTTGGACGCAAGGTGGACATTTACCTCTGAAAGGAGACGTACTTTTCTCCTCACCCTTCACATGCGAATATCAAAAACGGACAGGCAGCTATATTTACAAGATCATTGATAACCGGAGTGCGATCGTGGAATTTTCCGATCTTGAGGGCAAAAAGGGAGAATCATACTTCCTGCTTCATTTCACAAAACCCGGTGCAGGTCTTGCCACCCACTATGATGGAGGGAATAAAATCCTGAGAAATATCGGATTCAAGTTTCTGAATGTCCAGGAAACCGGATCGGACAAAGGAATCATGCCTCAGACTTTTTTTGGAAAGGTCATTGAGGACGAAAAATAGTTCTATTTTCAATTAAGGAAAATAATTGATCATCATAGAGTTTTAACGCTTACGAATTCCCTGTTTCACGACATGATGGGTTCATGATCGGAGCTGCTTACCAACAAGGAACACATGTCCGCGTAATACCCCCAGAAGGACAAACCCTATTCTCTCAAAAAGGAAAACTGCTGGGTTTCTCTTCTGAGTTTGTCTCCATACTCAAGGGAAATGCCCTCTTCATTTGCGACCATCATGGAAACACGCTATCCACCCATCGTTATACGGCAAACCAGCCAACCAAAGCCAATTCATCGAAAAGCGTCTTGTTTTACCTCCTGTTTGGATGTTTGATCAAAATTGGAAATGCATACCGATTGTATCAATTCCTGGGCAGGGGAAACGCCATAGGAACTGATGGTGGTGATCTGAATTGGAAGAATATCGGCATCTGGGTTTCATCCATTTCTTTCTGGATTATCTGCTTTTTCGCGGCTTCAAAAATGGGAATTATTGACTGGTGTAATTAATGCATTTTACGACAAAAATAACTGATAATTATTGGGTTTTACCGCGTACGAACTCCATTTTCCGCGATATAATGTATTCATACATGGCGGTGAAACAATTCAAATTCTGCAGACTGGTCCAGGAAAACGATGGAAGGTTCCGAGTATACTGGAATACCATCAACCCTGACGGATCAACCAAAAGAAATAAATGCCGTGTCAGGGATAAAAAGGAAGGTCTGGAAAAGTGTAAAACCATTGATGCTGAACTCAGTGTTTCCGGCCTAGTTGAAAAATTCGCCCTGGATGCTGAGGACAAGATCATGATCGAACGGTTCTATAAAGGAAAACCGGCAATCGGTCTTGCGGAATTCATCAGGCGATACATGTCCTTTGTCTCCCATCCCAAGCAAAGTAAGACTGTACGGAAACTATACGGAGAATGGAAAAAGCACCGTTTGATGATGGTTTCAAACAAGGACAGCATCAGGCAGGTTTTAGGACGGGTCAATGTCTTCAAGGAATCATTCGGACACATGATCGTCAGTACAATCCAAAAGGATGATGTGGAAAAATGGCTGTTCAATCTTGATATGGGTGAAAAGACCAGGCAGCACTACCGTGCGGCCGTTATTTCCTTCTTCAAATGGTGTGAAATCGACATGTCCGCTATCAAGACTCCTAAATCTGAACGTCCTGAACCCGGCATTTATTCCGTAGATGAAGCGATACAAATTCTTGACTATACCCGTAATCATAGGAAAGACATGCTCGCTCCCTTGGTAATCGCCATGTTCTGCGGCGTCAGGTTATCTGAATTCGGATATATTACCTGGGAGGAACTGGATTTGAGCAATCCCGATGAAGACGGTGATTTTTATCTCTCTGGTGGAAAAACAGGAAGGCGTATCGTCCATCTTCCCAGCATCGCCAAGAAATGGCTTTTGACATGTGACCGTGGTGAAGGACTGGTATTCAATTTCGGTAAAAGGAAAAGGAAGGATAACAGGATATACGATTTCTTTAGAAAGACGATTCCTCCGACCGTTGAACCTAAACAGAACGGATTCCGCCACAGTTATTGCACGTACAAGGTTACTTGTTTCGGGAACATGGCAAGTGTCGCTGATGAAATGGGCAACAGCATCCAGATGATAAGAAGGCACTACTATAAGCCAACCAGAAAAAAGGATGCCGAACTCTACTGGCACTTAACACCCGAATATGTTGACACTATTGCCAATCCTGTTGAATCAGATGATAAATGCCTGGATTTCAATGAGATTGCCGAATTTAAAAAGACTGTTTAATCTGAGATCAATCTTCATTATTCGATTTGTTAAGCCCCCAAAATTTCTCTGCCAATCGCACTAATTGGTTTCTATTGTAATGATCCAAATTTGAGCTTAAATTGCTAATAATCGGAAGGCCTCTTTCTTTCCTGAACGCAGAAATATTCTGTAAACATTCTCTGTATGAACCACGTACACGTATTCTTTTGTGCTTCCAGTACATCGTGTCTGTCCACTCATAGATATTTGATTTTTCCTGGCTCAATAACTTTTGATAGAATTCCAAGCAATCTTGATGCTCTTCTTCTGTGAATAGTCTCCCTCCTGCCATATTCTCTGAATGGTATAGAAAAAACGGCTTATATCAATCTACATCTCGAAATTTATTCCTTGATACCTGATTTCCCCTGCCTCAATTCTGACAATCTTTTCTGCACAGTCAGAAATACCTCTCACCTTTCCACTATTGCAGGATCTCATTTTGGTGCCCTACAATATTGGTCATGAACAAATTTCTATTATCCTTCAGACTGTACGAACCAGCCTCCACTACCCTATTGTCTCAAAACAGCAAATTATCCAGACAGGAAAAATACGACAAACTGATTCAATACCTCAAATCCATATCCCGTAATCAGGAAGAACTCATCGAAGACTCCACAACCTCATTCATTCTGTTTCAGACTTACTACGACAATCTGGATACTGTTTCTTCCGGAATCCTCCAATACTGCCAATTAACAGACAAGGACGAACTGTTTATTGTGGAATTCTCCCAGGGTAAAGTCCTGAAGGATTGCAGGATCAAAAATTGCAAGGTCTCCGATATAGGCCAATTTACCAACTGGATTTCCTGATAATTAAATTGTTAATGATTTATCCTAAATTACTTCCTTTGGTAATTTCTCAGGATTACATATTAACCATGCAGATGATGTCTTCATAAATTCTGAGAATATTTTCTGCTCCATTAACAATAAAATGCTCTAAATCTCTCCATATCCATTATCTATAAAATAATGCTCTAGACAGCTGTCTTGGGTAAATGATTCCAAATTCCATACAGGATCAACCAGGCCTCAATACATCAGAATTGCATTGGATCGGATTACTCAAATTTTGGGGAAATATATTGAGGTATACAGGGAAAAATCCTTTCTCCATTTATTATTAATATACATTGAGTGAGACCAAAATTTTCATAATGTGTTTGTTATTAATAATATGTAAAAATAATTCCTGATTTTTGGGCAAAAAGCCAGTGATTGCAGCAGGGTTAATGCCGGTTTATTCTAAACAATCCCCCGGATTCATTTGTAAGAATTAACAGCCATATCCCCTTGTTATAATACCGGATGGATACCCGGAAATTGTTTGCATGCCTTCAAATCCATTGAAAATTAAATTCCCTTGAACCAGACGTTTCTACTGTGGGATTTGAAAGGTCTTCCCAGCAGAAACATGCAATACTTCATCCATCCGGTTTGATGATGCCCCGGATCATAATATTGCCTTCGGAGAAAATTCCTGTCCTGTAGTGTAATGGAATCGTTTTCCCGGATTTCCAGCCCATTCAGTTTTCTCCTGATCTGGCAGTAATAGACATACCTGGTTCCTTCCGTCAGTTCAGAGCACCATTCAAAGAACTCTTTACCCCTGTATAGTAATATGTTTTCAGGGACACCCGGTTTCTTCTTTTCCTGAGTCGCCCAATATTCCCTGAGTTCCTTGACCCATTCATCCCATGATTTTTGAGTATATTTGTTCTCTATGGGACGCCTACCCCTCTTATTCTCTTTGTATTTGATCGGTCCTTCGTTCAGGTAATTATTGATCCATCGGTAGACAGTAGCGGGACGTATGCCCAGTTTCCTTGAAATGATCGGAACAGGATTTTCCCTTTTGTAAAGAAGCACAGCCTTCCTGCGGAGTTTTTCCCGTTCTTCCACAGTCAGTTTCCGAGTGTCCCGCTTATCCGCCGGAATAAATGGTCGTCCCCTTTTCCTCATTTTGCCTGAGAATACCTATACAGAGAATAGGAGAAACGATCAATATAAATTTCGTTATATGTTTATTGTAATGCGTTTTTGCGAATGTGTAATTCCATAATAAAAGAACACTTAGGAATAAAAAGAATCTCCTGAACCTAAGGGAGTATGCAAAAAATACATACTCAAAATAATAAAAAAATGGTGGGTGTAACCAACACCCGTGTCGCGAAAACAATCATCAACAACACCAAACTCATCAACGCCAAGCAGATGGCTGAGAAAATCGGGTTGCTCAAAAAGGACATGAAGCAAGTAGACGCTGAGAACTTATTGAACGCCCTTCCTCTCGTCCAGGAGGATGGAGAACTGACGCCTATCCTTCCTCCCAAGGAATACCTCTACTTCACGATTCCTGTAACCAAGGTCAAAAAAGACATGTACAGGATGCTGTTTAACCGCAATATCAAGGACAATCCGCTGAACCAAAGATCCAGGGCGAAAGTTACCCCCATATTTGAAGAAGCACTGACCAGTCTTGGCATTGAGGCTATATGGGTTCCTTCCTATGTCTTGAAGCAAAACAACACCAGTTCCATATTTAAGGCTGAGATCAATTCTCCCGCGTTCAATTTGATTCTTGAAAAGGAGAGGTTGAGAAAACCAAATGGAGAAACTTCCTTCTACTCGGAGATCGGTGATAAGCTTTTCTGCAATACATACAGCAGAAATGAAGAGCATCCCCGGGTATTCAACATGTTTACTAAAATGTCCTCGGTCATGAGGAAGCATGTCTTTGAAAATGTCTATGGGGTGAACATGGTGGAAGTTGACCTGACTAATTCCGTTATCCAGTGTCTTGCTTCCCGTGGTAAATGTACAGGAATACTGGAAGCTATCAGAACAAACACCCTTCTTCCTGTAGATCAGGACCAGAGGGATGAACTCAAAGAAAATCTCCTCAAGTGGATCTTCACGATAATTTCACCTAGGGAGAATATGAAAGGAGTCAAGACCTATAGGAAAAACAAACTCAAGGAATTCCTTTCCGAAAAGTATCTTGTTGAAGTCATCCCTTTCATGGAGGCGATCGAAACCCTGGAGTCAAGCCACACCCTGTTCCATTATGAAGATATTCTCAGGGAGTTCTGCAAACAAAACCGAAAATGCATCAGCCTTCATGACGCCGTGTATATCTCGGCAGACAGAACCGATCTGATTGAGAAATTGACTGTCCTTCTGGATAGTCAAAATTATTACTACAAGGTCAATCCCCTGTAATTCCTAATTCACACAACATCAGCCGGTTTCCTCCAATCTCCGGGGGCGGCTGTCTGATATTTTACTCGATACAATAGAATGTATTTATTGGATTCAATAGAATTATGTGTTAAGCTTATTATATGGAAGTGATAATGCTCAATGGTCCAAGTAATAGAGGAAAGACAACTACAATAAGAATTGTCCATAATTTAGTCATTTCACATGGTGGTGTTTCCCTTACCGCCGTTAGCACAAATGGGGACTTTACTGATGAGGTAAATTTTGCTCTACAAATTAATTGTTCACGTAGACTCTACTTCAATAGTGCAGGTGACACAGTAAAATGCATTTGCGCAGGAATTCATTATGCTCTGAATAATGGGTTCGATAAAATAATTTGCGCTTGCAATGATTCGTTTTATAATGGAAATGGAGTGCAGTCCGTACGATTAGCCAATTATTTGAATTCGATAGCAAACAGCATTACTCTAATAAGAGTACCTAAAAGAATACAAATTCCCTGGAATCGTAATCCACTCAATCCAGGCATGAGCCAAATTGTTGCAAACCTGTTAGACTCAAATGACATATTTGCTCTGATATAATGGGGGAAACCTGCTGTTTACATATTTCCCCCATAAAATCAAAATCATTGGCTATCAATAGGTTATCAAATTTCACCCTGAATCAAGATATTGCTGCTTAACGAGTTAGTTGTAAATCACTTACACTCAATGAGTCGGCGCTTCGAATCCCTCCCTGTCCGCCATCATTTTCCTACCGCAATATATTCGCAATGAGTATATTGCGGTTTTTGTTTGTAGGGACACGGGGAAGAAATGGGGGAATTACTACTCTAGATGTTTTTTGAATATAGCCTATCATAATAGCTATTCAATTCAATCATATCAGATTCATGTATTTTAGATTTTTTCGAAAGATTATAAAGATTTTTTACGATACATGCTATAATATCAAGTTCTTTAGCATCAGGAATAACAAGTGGAATATTTTTTATATAATTAGCGGAATTATTGGTACTTGAATTAAGAGTTCTTATAATAGAATTGCAGACGTTAGAATTTAATAGGCCAAGAATAAAAAAGAGAAAATTAGATTCTTTTTTCCTTGGAAAAATCGCAACAATTGATTGATCAAAAAGCCTTTGATTTAAAAGAGATGCAGTTAATATTGAGGAAACCATAGGTACTGCAATTCCCTCTCGAAAGTAATATTGAGAATTTTGAAATCTTGCCTTCTTTTTATTTGCAATTCTATATTCATGTATAGAATCTTCGCTCCATTCCATATACCATTCTGTGGGCTTAAAAAAACGTTTGTTACCACCCTTTACAATTGGAATCCAGATTTTTTCACCCTTAACACCACTTAAAGGAGGATGTAGCTCTTCACTACTTGTCATCCATATTTGTTCAGGATTAACAAGTTCATATTTTGACCCTCGTGTTACGGTTGGAGCTCTTTTCAAGTGTTTAAGATCATTCCCGGAGTAAAATCCCGTTACAACATCGCAAAAATCGTGAAGTTTAGGATACTTGCTCAATAAAATTTTTTCAACCCACGGTTCCCTGTGCAAATAAAAGGAATGATACGGATTATTTTTTAAATTTTTATAGAATAAATATGTTGTTTTAAAATTACATTTTTTATTTATAAGATCATTTTTTGATTTAAAATCAAAATAAACAGGAAAACTGTAAGAATCTAATGGTTCGGACTTTACTACACTAATTATTGAAAGACCGGCATAGCCAAAATTGATACCCGGGAAAAAATTAGATGGGAACAAGGTAATCGATTCTATTGTATGATTATGCAATAATTCTTTTCGCAAATTTTCATGCATACGAGTATTCATAAATGTATCAGGAATAATAAAAACCAATCTACCTTCTTTCCTTAAAAGGCCTAATGATTTTATTAGGAATAAATTATATGTTTCTTTACTATTAGCATTTGGATATTTATTTTTTAATATTTTACGCTTTTCTATATCCAGATACGCTCCATATGGTGGATTGGCAATAATTCTATCAAAATATGGTAAATTTTCTCTAAAAAGAAAATCAGTATTTTCTATTATTATATTTTGCTCGTTAAGAAAAAAATTCTTTAAGAATAAAGCACTTTCATAATTTAATTCAAGCGCATGTATTTTTGGACTAAAAGATAACTTTTTCATAGCTCTTAAAAAAGCTCCTTCCCCAGCGCAAGGTTCTAAAATAGAGCTATTACTCTCACATTGCAATAGATCAATCATGTATTGAGTTATAATCGAGCATTCAGTATAAAATGCTTGATATCTATTTTTTTTGCGCTTAGCATCATCTACCATGTTAAATATTTTGTTAAATTGTTATCAATGAGATATTTATAAGTTTCCGCAGTAAAGTCCTCATCCCAATGGATGTATTGTGATATCCAATCCTTTAAATTAAATCCTGTAAATTCGTATATTTTCTCGTACGTATCGTTACCGCAATAGACGTCCCATAAGTTTGAATTAATCAGCGTTTTAAGGTAATGATTGTTATCGCATTCATTTGATCTTACAAAAAGAAGACATTTATTTTTAGTTTTTAATATATTTTTATATATATTTGCCACTAGTAATAATCTATTAGTATTCCCCTTTTCATTGGACTGAAATCCACTTTTAAAATCAACATGATAATAAATATCATCTTTCTTAAAATGCAAATCCAATTCCAATTTTATTTCTCCAGATGTAAGCAAACTCCATACCTTTTCATATAAATCTAATAATTTATATTTTTCTTCATTATTTATGGCCATTGTATTTAGGTAATCATTCATCTCCTGTTTAAGATCCATCGCTACTTCTTCAAATTTTTTTGGAGATACCATTTGTAAATTTTCTCTCACCGTATTTTCAAAACATATCCGGCAGAATGGATCCCATAATTCTCCTATACGTCTAGAGAAAGTCATGTATTCGTATGGCCAAACCTTATTTCTATATTCTATCATAACAACATAGGAACAATAGGTTATCATTAGTATATTATTGAGCAAATTATTTTTTGACCATTTGCTTGATGCATTAATGATAGCAGATTTTAGATTTGAGGAAATGCATGCAATATCACGATTGATAATTGATGCATTCTTTTTCTGATCAGATATTATATGAGAATTCTGAATTTCATTGTACTTAATTTCAGATTTCCTCCGAAAATAATTAAGTATTTCTTTTTTGTCTCTGAATAGATATTCTGTGATGTCCATGTAATTTACGAGGACAGTCTATCAGGATATTTTTTAAAATCAAGAGTGCCAAACGGTGATCAGAAAATTTTAGTACAGTGCTTCGATTACGCTTCTCAGTAAAGATCCGTTATTCCCGTTCAACCCATCTTTTTATTTTTTCGTTCATACAATTCATTCTTATTCTTCCATTTATAGTCATGCTAATCCTTCATGCATTCTCCAAACTCATGAGGATCATCAGGACTGGGACTGTAGCTCCAAAATCCGTTCCAATCAGAGTTCTCTTCTTTTGAATCATTGTCCATAGTTGACTGTTTTGCTCTAAGTTCTCCTAAAATTCATTCTGTTCTCTCTGTAGTCATTCCTCTATATCCTGAACAATTTTCATAGGAATAATTTCAAGATTAATCACTTCCGATTATTTTAATTAAAAATGCCTTCGTACAAAACTGATTGCCCTTGGAAATCCTGGAATTTGGTCATACATAATCATTCATTTGGAAATCCCTCCATTTATTATATTCATACATCGATCGAGGTTGTTTTATCGTAATTTATTCGTTTCCTTATGCTTATGAATTTTGAAAATTTCTCTGGAAACAATACATGGTATACAGCGGTATACATTTGAAAAATCTCTCTTTATTTTTAATATACATTGTATGAGACCATATTTTTCATAACTTGCTCATTGCAATATATTTGTAAATTTTAAGCCCGTTTTCATAATCCTTTTTTACTCTCCATTACTCCATAGTACATGATCATTTTGGAAACACATGTTTTAGGAAATGCAGATTACAGTATACGCGGAATCATCTATACGCAGGTTATTTTATTCTGAATATCCCCAGAATTGATTGTACGGATTTTCTAACGTCTCCCCTTACCAATTACCTTCTTTCCTGAATAATTCCCGTAGAAATCAATTTAGAATTAATTACCCCGTATTCCTTTGATTCCAAGGGATGAGTCTGGGTTGGATGACCTGAAGGAAATATTTTATTGAAAAGGGCTTCGTACAAAATATTCATGGAAGAATTGTGCCGTGTTTCCGGTCAATCGTACGCTGTATTCCTTGTCGGTGGAGGGTAATTTATTCTGAATGTTTCCAGGATCATTTGTAAGGATTTCGGAGGAAGAACAGGTATTAACCTACGCAAATCTGAAAAATTACCGCAAAAAATAATTTTGCCTTACAAATGGTTAAATTGACTTTCCTCTTTTTCCAATTGATACATTTCCTAATGGAGAAAAAGTTTTCCATTTTTCGGGAAAACAATTTTGAAGCATTTGAGAAAGTACCCCCTTCATGCTGAAGTTCCTCTGTATATGTTGAGACCAAATGGGGATAGGTTGCTAATTGGGGGAGTGTGTTTGATTGGGTGGGGTACCGTGCCATTTGCCGTGCCCTGTATGGAAAGGAATAGCGTAAGGCGTAAAAATGAAAAAGGATGGAACCATTGCTGATTCCATCCTTGGGTGACTGTTATTTGTCTAATTAGAAGCTGTACCTTGCCGAAAGTGAGGCGGATTGGTTCACCTGGCTGCTTCTGGCTTCCAGAGTGTAGAATGCTCCAACGCTCCAGTTCTGGTTAATAACCCAGTTGGTCCCGGCATTCATCATGAAAGCGCTTCTTCCCGGATTGCTTCCTTCGTGTTTGTTGTCGATTCCGTAGATGGTGGATTTGACCGAAGGATTCGTTCTGGAGATATCTCCGACATAGGCGAGCGTCAGTTCTGGGAGAAGAAGCTGTCCGCCTCCTACCGATACTTCCTTTTTGACCGTAATGCCTACCGGAACACTCCATACCTGCATGTTGCCGTCCCTATACTGGCGGCTTCCATTGTCGTATGTTTCCGTGAAGCTTTCCTGTGCTCCATGGACATAATCAATTCCAATGAACGGTGTCAGCGTTGCCTTGTCGGTGACTTTGATGTTCCAGTCTGCTTTAAGACCAAAGGAGAACACGTCGTCATTCCATTTTGCATGACCGGGAAGGTATGAGGAATTACCAATGAGAGTATCGGCCCTGTTTTCCACCGATCCATAGGAGAAGTATCCGCTCAATCCAACGCTCTGCTTGTCGCACAACGTTTCAAGGTAATTGGCATAAAGACCGGTCATGATGCTATCCTGCTTGATGGATGCCTGGTTGTCATCGGATTTGAAGGTTCCGAATGTTTGACCAAAGGCAATACCAGCACGGAATTTCTTCGTCCAGGCGTAGTCAATCCCTGCCGCATATCCACCTCCGTTGTACTGGAACCCGTCCGCATGGGAAGTGGAGTTCATGGTAACGAAATCACCCAGACCGCTTACCCATACATTGGAATCTCCCGGTTGGGCAACCTTGAATTGAGAAACAACCGTTTGACCGAAGCTTTTGACGACGCTGGTACTTGACCACAGGGAATTGGCGATATTGGAGCCGTCCTTGCCGACCAGAGCGGCCGCTACGGCTTTGTCCACCTGTCCTGTGAAACTGAGTATGCCTGTAGTAGAATCCCATAGAAGACTGCCTTCCTTCAGGAAATGGTTTTCATCATTCAGGGAAAGGACAAAATCACCATTACCGGAAACCGTACCTTCCGTTTTGATAAGATCCAGAGTAAACGCTTCCATCCCTGCGGCTAAAATACCTAAGCCTACTTCTACTTCGGCATTCACTGTTCCATTCAAATTCAATGTGTTGGTCACGGAAATATTGGAATATGTACCTGAACCGTGATTCTCCAATGTCGCAGCGGTAATGCCGTCCAGATAAAAACCGAGCCTTGAGCCGTCATTTAGCATCAAATCCCCATGTCGTTGGAATCCCGGACTGTTGCCGACATAGAGAAGAGCATTTGATTGGAGAATGGTTGAACCAAAGGTACCGCTGCCATTAACAGAAGCGTTTTCCGATACCGTTACATCCCCCTTCACCGTTCCATTGTTGCTCAAAATGGATGATGCATTGACAAGAACATCTCCATTAATGTTATTCCTGTTGTCCAGCGATGCACCGGAATTGATGGTAACGTCATTGTTGATTGTCCCCCTGTTATTGACGGATGCTGTAACTGTACCATCGGAAGCATTCGAAGATCCAATCGTCAGTATGGAATCATCTGTTCCAAGAATGGTGTTTTGACCAATTTCCAAAAGGCCGCTCTGAACATTGACCTGTCTGGATTCATATTTGTCGCCAGTTAAAACAATGGCGGCATCCGTAATGTTTCCTCCCGTCTGGCCTACTTGGATATCCGCGCCTGCATTTCCGTTTGTCCCTACAATACTGAATCCGAGTGTATCGGAACCATTCATGGAGAATGTTTGTGTATCCGTAGTAACCAAATTCCCTCCCGTTCCACTAATGCAGGAATTGTTGAGTCCTCTGATGGTTTCCGTTGCATCAACGCTTCCCCCATTACTCAAAGAGACGACAACATCCTTGGAAAGAGTATCGGGAGCTTTGCCGTCTGTAATAACGGTTTCCGGTTGTTCCGGTTGACCGGGATTATAACCGTTGTCAACCAGTGTCAGAGCATAACGTCCATCCGTTTGGGTGATGGATACGAATTTTTTGTCGGTGATATTCCGGGATATTGTTTCGTCATCATATGTCCATGTGCTTTCAATGGCGCTCAAAAGCCCGGTGTCTCCCGTAATATTTTTACAGTAAAATACGACAGTCCCGGATTCAGGATTTAAGTAAACTCCATTTGCCGGACTATCATTGAAAAACTCTATTTTGGTATTCCCGGTAATGGACAAAGTACCCGTAATGGACATATTGGGATACAATGCATCATTATATCCCCAAACAGTTACTTTCCCGTCGTTTGCCAACGTCAGGTTTCCTTGCAGAATGGATTTTCCTGTAAATGTAGAATTTGAAGAATACCAAATTTCGAGACCGTGTGTTGCAGATACAGTATATTGATCCCTGATAATGGTTCCCTGGTCAAATTCCAGTTTAACGAAATCACTATCCTTGATTGTAGCTCCTCTCAAGTCGAGGACAGAGTGATGTTCGTCAAATGAATAAACCGAGAAAGAACAGGGAGTTTCTCGATTGGTTTCAGTAGAGAGAGAACCATTGAATATTACTTGTGCTCCTCCCCACGCTTCCAGCGTTGCATTTTTGAGAACAATGCCGGAACCAATCGTATATTTGGCATTACCTGTAGCCAGGGATTTTGAGCTTCCACCAGATATGGTGAACACCTCGTCCTTGAAATCCATGGTCCCTTGTCCTGTCAAAGTATAGGAACCATTATCTGATGCGCCCCAACTAAGGTTATAGAATTTATCAAAATTGACTGACCAGTTACCGTTAAGGCTCAGGTTAACGTTATCAAATCGAGGATATTCCGGATTCCCATCATCTCCGATATATTGATCCCAGTTATGGGTATTGAGGTTGATTGTTTCTGTAGCGATGAGCGGTTGCGAAATGCAGGCAAGCACGGCCGCCAGCAGTACTGTAGGCAGATGTAACTTCATAATCAATTTTGGTTGTCCGTCCTCTTGGTTGGTAGGTGATAACGTTTGAATATCGCGTATCTCCACAACTGTAAAGAGGTATTTTAGGCCGTGGACATAAATTTCTCATTTCTGCGATAATGAATAGATGTCCAAGCAAAATGTACTCAAGGAATTAGGAGCAAGGATCAGAAACGAGAGAAAAGCCCAGGGATTCTCTCAGGAAGGATTTGCGCATGTTGCCAATTTGGATAGAAGCTACTACGGCAGCATTGAACGGGGAGAGCGCAACATCACATTTTATACCATCTGCGAAATCGCGGAAAAACTGAATAGGGATGTCGCTTTTTTCTCTCAGGATATTCCTCCTATCAAGTCAGGGAAATAACTGCTCATTACGGCAAAATAATTGACTGTCACTGTGTTTTATCGCTTACGGATCCCGTGTTTCACGACATGATGGGTTCATGATCGGAACTGCATACCAACAAGGAACACATGTCTGCGTAATATCCCCTGAAGGACAAACTCTCTTCACTCAACAAGGAAAATTGCAGGGATTCTCTTCTGAGGTTGTTTCCATACTCAAGGGAAATGCCTTTTTCATTTGCGACCATCAGGGAAATACGCTATCCTCCCATCGCTATACGGATGACAAACCAGCTAAAAACGGTTCATCAAAAAGCATCTTGTTTTACCTCCTGTTTGGATGCTTGACCAAAATAGGAGACGTATGCCAATTGTATCAATTCCTGGGTAGGCTATCAAATGGGGGAATACATTTAATCTTGGGGTACCATGCCATTTGTCGTACCCAGTATGACTGGGGATAGAAAGATGGATGTAGAAATGAAAAAGGGTGGAATCAACAATGATTCCACCCTTTGGTGAGGGAGTTTAACTTCTTAATAATCTTCCATCATCAAAAATACTTTCAAAAGAATTGAACTTGAGCCCCTGTTTTTCTTATCCGTTTGCAGCATATTTGATGATTAAAGGGAATCGTCGGGATTGCCGAATCACATTACTCGCTTAGTTCGGTGATGTCGGTTTCAGGTTTCGGGTAGCCTTTGCCGGCAATCCATTTTTTTGTTTCCGCCGCCATTTCGGGGGTGACGTTAAAGTCGTACTGGGCATAGTCGCCGATGTGGAATGTTCCGGGTTTGAAGAATCCCCATTTCTCAAAGAAGTCCGTCAGGTCGGTTTTTGTGACGTCACAGCATGCCTTGACGAATTCGAACTGGTATTTGACGGTGTCGTTTCCTCCGTAGTTTCCCGCGTTGTTGCGCAGGTATTCCATGACGTCAGGATAGAAGTCGGGGTATCCGTTTTTGGTAAAGTAAAGATGGAGCTGCCACAGGGGAACCAGCTTGTTGAAGACATCCTTAGATTGCAGGTAGGCGATTTTCCCTTCGATGATTTCCTTGCGCGCTTTGTTGTAGCTGCCCTGGTGCTTCAGGCGGCTTTCATTGCCTGTTTTGGCTGCGGCCTGCAGGGAAAAGATGTTGTTGCTGACTTCTGTCATGCCGCCCCAGGTCATCGGGCGCATTTGCATGACGTGTCCTACTTCGTGGGAGAATCCCCAGCAGGCATCGCCTTTGAGAACGTTTTCAGGGTCGGTTACCATGCGCATTGTCCCGTCGTTTCCGAGGTAGGCGACTCCGTCTCCGTCGCGGAACATGTAGTAGTTGAAGTTCACGCGGGCCAGGACGCGGTTTTCCGGGATTTTGCCGTATTTATCCAGGCCCATCAGCTGGTATTGGATGCCGATGAGCTTGTCGTAGGCGTTGATAAGTTCGGTTCCGCGGTCTTTGGTGAATTTTTTCAGGAATTCTACGGGGTAGGCAACCTGGATGTATTTTCCCCGGGCATCCATGATCGGAGAGACGGCCTGGTCAAGCAGGCGAACCCAGTCCTTGTTGGTGTCGCCCCGGGTGGTGTCAAAGTAACCGTTGGCTTTGCCGGTTACGAAATGGACGGGGATTTTCGGCGCCTTGCCGGCGTCTTCGGTGAAATAGCTGATATAGGCGTTGGCGGGCGTTTCCACGTCAATGATGTTGATTCCTTCCTTGAGCGGAATCTGCTTTTTGTGCAATCCCCAGCCGTTGGGATCTTTTGTGGGCTGCACTCCTTCGGCCGGCTTGCGCATCAGGTTTGGCAGCAGGAGGCTGATTTCCTGCCCCTCCGTCTTGCCGACCAGGACGACATGCCGCCCCTTTTCCAGATAGACGCCCGTCATGTTGTCGTATTTGCTGAATCCATCTCCGATTCTGAGATTTTTCCCCGTCTGGCTTGGTGAGGGGAGGGCCCGGTATTCGGCATACAGGTAGTCCGGCTTGTAATGGCCTGCCAGGATTTTGGCCGCGAGTTCTTTCATCGCGTCAGACTGGAAGGCGGAGGTGTCTTTCACATCCGGCTTCAGGGAGGTGCAGGAGGAGTCTTTGAACAGTTTGAGGTCGTTGCCGATGTGTTCCGGCGTGTTGGCGGCAAATACCGCTGCGAGCGACAGCAGGGGAAGGGATAGTAATGGAAGGATTCGGTTCATGACAGTACGGGAAGCAGGTGATTCTGCGATGTTACAAGATACAGGTTCCGTTTTCTTCTTCTTTCACCATTTTTCTCTTGATGAATAAATAGGCAAGCGGTTTGTCCGGAGAGAGGCCGGGCGGTTGATGTGTGGAATGGCTTTGGCGGTGCGGCAGGGATTTTTTCAGCCGATTTCGCGTTTCCGGATATTTTCCCCGGTTCCGGCGGGCGCTTTTCCGGGGCTCCGTATTCGGATGGGCACGTTTCTTGCTGGCTTGAATTTTGGGCCGAAGCCTTCCGGGTTTCCCGGCGGCGGTATCGCGTTCCTGCCGCGCGTTCCTCTTTATGCTCCTTTTCCTCTGGTCTTGGCGCACATGCATGACATGGTTGTTGTGCGGCAGGGGAAAATGGAATAAGGTGAAGAGGATGATGAATTCCGTATTCAAATGTTTGATGAGTGCCGTATGCGCCGTGGCATTGCCGGCGTTCGGGCAGGAAGAGAAAACCGATTTCCCTACGGACAGGGCTGTGACCGTATTCAACGCCGGGGAGGGTAATCCCTATGCGTCCATCCGTATTCCCGCCCTGCTCAGTATCGGCAAGGGCCAGCTCCTGGCATTCGCCGAAGGACGGTACAAAAATACCGACCAGGGGGAGAACGATATTATCATGAGCGTCAGCAAGAATGGCGGGAAGACCTGGTCCCGTCCCCGGGCGATTGCCAAGGCCCATGGCGCCACGTTTAATAATCCGTGCCCCGTTTATGACGCCAAAACCAGGACCGTGACTGTCGTATTCCAGCGTTACCCTGCCGGGGTCAAGGAGCGGCAGCCCAATATCCCGGACGGATGGGATGATGAAAAGTGCATCCGCAATTTTATGATTCAGAGCAGGAACGGAGGTTCTTCCTGGACGAAGCCGCAGGAGATCACGAAGACGACCAAGCGTCCTTCAGGAGTGGATATTATGGCGTCCGGCCCGAATGCGGGAACCCAGCTGAAGAGCGGCGCCCACAAGGGCCGCCTGGTGATTCCGATGAATGAAGGGCCGTTCGGCAAATGGGTGATTTCCTGCATTTACAGCGATGACGGCGGCAAGAGCTGGAAGCTGGGCCAGCCGACTGCCAATATGAAGGGCATGGTGAACGAGACGTCCATTGCGGAAACGGATAACGGCGGCGTGGTGATGGTTGCGCGCCATTGGGGCGCAGGCAATTGCCGCCGTATTGCGTGGTCCCAGGATGGCGGGGAGACCTGGGGACAGGTGGAGGACGCTCCGGAGCTGTTTTGCGACAGTACCCAGAATTCCCTGATGACGTATTCCTTGAGCGACCAGCCTGTCTACGGCGGCAAAAGCCGCATTCTGTTTTCCGGGCCCAGCGCGGGCCGGCGCATTAAGGGACAGGTGGCCATGAGCTATGACAACGGCAAGACCTGGCCGGTGAAGAAATTGCTGGGCGAGGGCGGTTTTGCCTATTCCAGCCTTGCCATGGTGGAACCCGGCATCGTTGGGGTGCTTTATGAGGAAAACCAGGAGCATATTAAAAAGCTGAAGTTTGTTCCCATTACCATGGAATGGTTGACGGACGGAGAGGACACAGGGCTGGCTCCCGGCAAAAAAGCTCCTGTTCTCAAGTAGAGGAAAGCTGGCTAATACGTTTTTCCCTTCCGGAGGTGTCTCCGGGAGGGGGAGATTGAATGCTTTCCTCCGTAGCGGAGCGTTATGGAAGAAGGCAGATCAGGCCTGATTACTTGATGGATTCAAAGGCAGGAGGGGGGGGAATTCAACGTACTGATGGATTGGCCGGGGCATAACTCCGGGAGGATGAGGCTATTGGAGATACGGCGATGTTCCAGCAGGGCTTCAATCATCCGGATAAGCCTGCGCGTCGTTTTTTCTGCAGGGGAGCGGTAGGAGGTAATGGGGGGAGTGACATGGTTCAGGTAAGGTTCATGAACCAGGCTGAGCAGGCTTATTTCCTCCGGGATGCTTTTAGCCATGGTGGTCGCCCAGGAGATGATGGATATCAGCATTCTGCTCCGGGTAGAAATTAAGGCGGTGATACCCGTATCCGCCAGGTCAATTCGGTTGAGTTCCTGGGCTGCCTTAATGGCATCCGACGGCATGCGGATGACATAGGGGGTATAATGTTCCCCCTGGAAGGAGAGGAACCCCTGTTCCATGAGCCTGTTGCCTCTCAGCTTGGAATCCGGTATGCAGAGCGCGATCCGACGGTGTCCTTTCTGGTACAGGTAGCCGGCCGCGTGACCGGCCAGCACTTCCCAATGCGTATCCAGATACGGCAGATTGGAGGAAGGGTAGGAAACTCCCCGGACCAGGCAGGGGATGCTTTTCCGCTTAAACCACAGTTGTACTTCTTCCGTGGTACGGTAGAGTATCCAGCAGGAGCCGGGATGTTCTGTTTCCAGTTTTTCCAGCCGCATGTCCGGATTGTTTTTTTCTGCCCATGTGGCTTCAACCAGCTGAAGCGCCATACCTTCGATTCGCAACGCTTTTTCCAGTTGGTAAAGTTCCACCCAAATGCTTTGGGGGATGTCCCGGATAGGAACGGAGGAGAGGAAGCAAACGCGTTTTTCCAGCAGGGGCAGAGGCTGCACAGGGCTTGTAGAAGTCCTGATGATTTTCCTGGCCCTGTTTTTATCCGGAGCCGCTATGAAGCCCTCTTCCTGCAGCTGCGCGAGGGCTTTCCGGATGGTTCCCCTGCCGGCGGCGAGCGCTTTGCTTAGTTCCCGTTCTCCGGGCATGGCGTTTGTGAATTGCCCGGACCGGAGGCGGTGCTTTAATTTGGCAACGGTTCTTGACTGGGCCGTTTCCCCAGGGTGTGTATTCATGGGGGAATCATACTTTCTGGTTACTTCTGATGGCAAGCGGTCTTGCCGGTTGTGTTTTTTCCGTTCCGCGTTTTTCGGGAGCATGGAGGAATATGATGTTCAGGAACGTTTCAGAAGGCGATTAACGGAGTCCGGATCATTGGGGTCAAAAACGGTTTCTCCCGCTCCTGTGTCATTTTTGATCTTGGGGTGATTGTTCCCCGCATATTGTTTGACCATCTTGTCCGTATCGCTGATTTTGAATCTGACGGAGAGGATGTATGGCAATTCCCCTTTGTCAAAGTGTCCGTAGGTAGTGCATACCAGGGTATGGTCCGGCAATAGTTCGGCGGCCGGGTAGGCGCAGTCCCAACCGTTGCGGTTGTCCTTAAAACGGATTTTATATGAGCCTTCCGTGCCGTTTTTCAGGTCTTCCCACCGGCCTATCCATGCTACCCAGTCTCCTTCCGTCGGGCTGGCGGCCTGCCCTTTCTTCCTGGTCGGGGGAGCATCCCTGAATTGAACCAGAAGCCTTCCGTCAGGCAGGGGAAGAATCTGGTGGCGGTCTCCGCACAGGGCTGCCGGCAGTTCTTTGGGGGGAGTCCATGTTTTACCTTCATCTTCGGAAAACATGATCTGGGAGTTATGGTGCCTGCTGTTTTCCCGTAACAGCAGCGCGATTGTTTTTCCGTCCGGGCTGCGGACAAAACCTCCCTCACACAGGTGCATGTCCCTTGTCCCTGGGAAAATGACCTGGGGGGAGGTCCAGGTCAGCCCACCGTCTTCCGTAAAGGTGACATATTGTTCAATGGTGTGAAACTCTCCATGTCCGTCTTTGCCCCGGGCATTGGCATGGTAGGAGGCCATATAATGCCCTTTTCCCGTTTTTAGAGGAATCAGGTCACTCATGACAACAATGCCTCCGGCCTGGTTGGAAATGGGGGTCAGCTCGGACCATGTTGTTCCGTTGTTTTCACTGACCGCCATCCGGTTTCTGGGGGCTGTGTTTCTGTTTCCCCCCTGAATGCCGCTGAAAAGCAGAATGCGGCGCTTGCCCCGGGAGTCTTCCGTTTCATATAGTGTGGGTACTTCCCTGCTGGTTTTCCATGATTCTGGAACTGGCAGCCTTTCGCTCCATGTTTTGCCTCCGTCCGTGGATTTCTTCAGGATGATTTCCCCGGAGCCGTGCCCTTTAGGATAAACGCACAGAATGGTTTTTCCGTCTTTCAGCAATAGCGTCGTTGGATGTCCCAGGTATTTTCCTTTTTCCTTGTCGACTACTACCTGGGCTTCTGTCCATTGATCCAGATCAACGATCGGGAGGCCGCTCCGGATGAACGCTGTGGAAGGGGAATGGGCCGGTACGGTGGCCTGCGCCGGAAGGTATGATGCCAGGAGCAACGCTGCCAGGGATGATAGGTGCAGATTCATGGGAAATGGATGTTGTAATTAAAGTGTGGGAGATTTGCGGCGTCTGAAGGGCAGAAGCGCCATGCCAAACGTAAGCAGCAATGCGCTTGCCGGTTCCGGTACGGCCTGTGTATGGATTTGAAGACCTGTGGGAACCATGTTATCGTTACGGGCAATAAAGTCCTTTTGCCAATTGGAGCCGACTAAAGCGAGCTGGTTGACAGACGGCCCCGTTCCGGCTGCGTTATCCATGGAATTGTCGATACGCCGGGAACCGTTGATGGAGAAGAAATCGTTGTCCCAGCAGTCTCCTATGCTGATGGCGGACAGATCCGTTTCAGTAAACATGGCGTAATAAGTAGTGCCTGTGTTTAAAATTGGCCCGTTGGTAAAAGTCCATGTTCCGGAAACATAGTTTCCAGTAGAAATGGTATTGTCCGATTTGCCGATAATGGTTTGGATACCGCCTGAATGTTGCACGATGAGCAGGCCTGTTCCGTTCTTTCTGGCCTCTCTCAAATTGAAATCAATGGACGTTAGACGTACTTCTGCATCCATTGGCTGGGAATGCGGCGTGCTGGTCGTGATAAGCCTTGACCCTGCTTCTCCCAGGCAGAAAGACCATTCGGTGCACAGGTACTGGGATGTGGGGGAGAGATCGGGGGTGGCGCTTGTCCATGTAGTAGCCGCGATTCCCGTGGAAGCCATGCTTCCGGTCAGAATGATGGCGGTAAGTGAATAATGAATAGCCATAACGGAACCAATATCACAGGGCGGTGGCTTCCGGCTCAAGGATATTCGAGAAGGCTTGAAATAAGACCGTTTTTTAATTAAAAAGAACAGGTATGTGACTTATGGTAAATATGTTTTGTGTAGATTTCATGTTTGAAAGAACCATTTTTCCGAAGCCGGTGAAACAGTGTGTATCCCATTTTATACGGGTTCATAAAAAATTATTGCCTTGATCGGAAACGCCGGGCAGATATTCTGCAGGGCATCCGTTGCCCTTGGAGCTTTTCCCATTTGGGAAGGCCGGTGAGCGGAAGGTGATTCCCCGTTTCAATATATGTCCTGGATTTATCTGGTGTTGGCCGGTCTCTGCGAGATCGGATGGCCTCTGGGTTTCAAACTTTCTCAAACGCCCGGCACTGGGCCCGGCAAATTCGCCGCCTGTATCGCCTGCTCCGTTTTCAGCATGGTTCTGAGCGGTTTTCTTTTGTGGCTTGCCCAGCGGAACATCCCCATCGGCACCGCTTATGCGGTATGGACCGGCATTGGCGCGTTGGGCACGTTCCTGGTTGGTATTCTGTGGTTCGGGGATTCTTCCAATATCTGGCGCATGCTGGCGGCATCCTTCCTGCTGATAGGCATTATCGGGCTGAAGTTGGCCCCTGGGCATTGATGCGGTCTTCGGCATCCTTGCCGGGTTCCGGGAAAAGCCGTCTCCGCAACTTTCCGGATAGGAGGTCTCAGTAGTGGGGGATGGCTTTTGCCCACACGGTCCCGCAGGCGTCGGAAGGCATGCGCCAGTCCCCGCGCGGGGAAAGGGAAATGGTGCCCACCTTGGGGCCGTCCGGCATGCAGCTGCGCTTGAATTGCTGACGGAAGAAACGGCGGATGAAGATGCCGAGGCAGCGGCGGATGAAGTCCGGCTGAAATTCGCCGCGGAAGGCATGTTCCGCCAGGTGCAGGATTTTATCCGGTTCCGCACCGTATTTAATGAAGTGGAAGAGGAAAAAGTCGTGCAGGTCGTAAGGCCCAAGCACATCTTCCGTTTTCTGTTCAATGGTGCCGTCGTCCGACGGCGGCAGGAGTTCCGGGCTGACGGGAGTGTTGTTGATGTCCGTGAGGGTGGCTGCCAGTTCCGGGGATGATTCTTCCGCGATGTGTTCAATGAGGCAGCGTATCAGCGTTTTTGGAATGGAGCAGTTGACCGCGTACATGGACATGTGGTCCCCATTGTAGGTGCTCCATCCCAGGGCAATTTCCGACAAGTCCCCTGTTCCCACGACCAGCCCCCCGGTTTTATTGGCCAAATCCATCAGAATTTGCGTGCGTTCGCGGGCCTGGACGTTTTCATAAGTGGTGGTTCGTTCGGCAGGATCGTGCCCGATGTCGGCGAAGTGCCGGAGGCAGCATTCCGAGATGGGGATTTCACGAAGTTCCACGCCCAGAAGGCGGCACATGGTTACGGCATTGTCATGGGTTCTGTCCGTGGTGCCGAAACCGGGCATTGTCACGGCCAGAATGTCCGAGGCAGGGCGCTTCAGCGCACGGCAGGCGCGGGAGCAGATGAGCAGAGCCAGCGTGGAGTCCAGCCCGCCGGAGATGCCGATGACGAGCCGTTGCGCGCGGGTATGTTCCATTCTTTTGGCCAGACCTGCCGTTTGGATGGAGATGATTTCCTCACACCGTTCCCGGCGGCGGGACGGAGAAGGCAGAAAGGGCCGTGCCGGGTTGAATGCGTATTCCAGGCCGGGCGCTCCGGGAACCTGTTCCGGCAGGGCCAGATGCAGGGCATTCCCGGCAGGGAAAAAGAATTTGCTGTCATTGAAGGAGCTTTCAGAGAGGCGCGCCGCCTCCAGCCGTTCAAAATCCACGTCCGCAAAGATGAGGGTGCTTTCCCTGCAGAACCGTTCCCCCTCCGCTGCTGGCCTGCCGTTGTCCGCAATGAGGGAATGGCCGCCGAATACGGTGTCTGTGGTGGATTCATGCACACCTGCGGAGGAAAGGACATAGGCGCAGAGGCATCTGCCGCTCTGCTGTCTGACCAGTTCCCTCCTGTATGCGGCCTTACCGGTGAGTTCCGTTCCTGCGGAAGGGTTGAGAATGGCTCTGGCACCCAGAAGAGCCAGTTTGGAACTGGGAGGAATGACGCTCCACAGGTCTTCGCATATTTCCACGCCAAAACTGAAGGGAGACGATTCTTCATGAAAAACGATTTCCTCCCCGAACGGGATATGCACCCCATTGATTGTGACTTCCTTCACTCCTGTACCCAATTCCCTGCCGGAGGTGAATTGCCGCTTTTCGTAGAATTCCCGGTAGTTGGGGAGCACGGTTTTTGGCACCAGAGCCAGAATGCGGCCGGACTGCACTACCGCCGCCGTATTATACAGAGCGTCTTCATGAAGGAAGGGCAGGCCCACCACGGCAATCGTGCCGGAGCCTTCCGTGGCTTCTGTAAAGCGGAGCAGGCCGTTCAGGGCTGCTTTCCTCAAGTTCGGCTGGAAGAAAAGGTCTCCGCAGGAATAGCCCGTAATGCACAGTTCCGGGAAAACGACGGCCGCCGCCTGCTGTTCTGCGGCTTTCCGGAATCCCTCCGTAAGTTGGTCGACATTGTAGTCCACTTCAGCCACGCGGAGCTGGGGGACGGCGGAGGCAAGTCTGTAATATCCGAACATGGGCGGCGCAGTCTGAAAAATGGAACCCGCAGATGTTCGTTTTTCCCGTAGTCAGGACGCAATCCGGGAAAGGCGGGCCTGAGCCGGATACTAAAAGTTCATGAAGGACTTGTAAAGCCATCTGTAGGGACTGCTCCGTCCATGTTGCCGGGGAATGGGCAAGGAACGCAATCTTTCCCGCATGCCTTTCTGCATGACGGTCACCGGGCAAATCCGTTTTTTCCCGGGCTCCCGCAGCATGGCGGCTTTTCTTGAGCCGGGTACGGCATTGAGGCTGGAACAGCGGGAGAAAAGGAGTAAACCATACCCTGAAAACTAATGAATAATACTGACCGATTTACTGGAAAAGCCCGGGCTTATGCCCAGGGCAGACCCGATTATCCCGCCTCCGTTGTTGGGCTTCTGACGCGGGAGAGCCGCCGGGAGAATCCCCGTCTGGCGGATATGGGCTCCGGAACGGGCATTCTTTCCCGCGCCATGCTGGAGCGCGGCTGGACCGTGTATGGCGTGGAGCCCAATGATGACATGCGGAAGGAAGCGGAGAAACGGCTGTCCGCTTTTCCCCGTTTTCATTCCGTGGCGGGAACGGCGGAGCGGACCGGGCTTCCCGGAGCTTCGGTGGATCTGGTGACGGCGGCGCAGTCATTCCACTGGTTTGACGCCGCCGCGTTCAAGAGGGAATGCCGCCGTATTCTGTCCGGAGGAGGCAAGGTTGCCCTGATTTGGAACTCCAGGGTGGAAGACAGTCCCATTGCCCGGGAGGAAGGAAATATCCACCGTCTTTACTGTCCGTGTTTTTATGGATTCAGCGGAGGGCTGGCGAAGTTGACGGACAGCATTGGAGCGTTTTTCAACCACCGTTTCCAGATATTCCGCTTTCCAAATGATTTGTCCTACACGCGGGAGCAGTATCTCCGCCGCATGATGTCCACCTCCTATGCCTTGACGGAGGGCGGAGAAGAGCGGTTCTCCTGGCTGGACGCCCTGGAAAAGCTGTTTGACCGGTTTGAAACGGAGGGGCGCGTTACGGTTCCGAATGAAACTGTGATGTATCTGGGGAAGTGCTGAGGATGCGGCGTTCATGCATGGCCTCCGGAAAAGGAAAGGCCTCTTTTCGGTTCAGGAACTGAAGATGATGACGGCAAGGACGGCAATGATTGCCAAAACGACAACGATGGCGGTAATATAGCCGGGTTTGTGGGCATCAAGAGTCCACTCCTTTTTGAGATGGGAAAGATCCTCCCCTGCCGCATAGCGTGAAAAAAGGTCATGGAGCCGGGAGTAGTCCAGGTCTTTGGGCGTCATGTAAAGCTCCCTGTCCTTTCCGCCGGCAAACGAAATTTCGCAATGGTAATTTTCCGGACTATTGCAGGTGGCCTGGAGGAATTCGTCACCACGGCTGCAGATAATGAAAGCTTCCGTGTTATTTTTAATGCCGGACAGGGCTTGATCCCGCGTTTCACAGGGCTCTCCGGAAAGTTCCCAAACGATGGAGGGGGCGGAATGAAGGCTCATGGAATAAAAAATCAGAAAATATGGTAGAGAATTATTTTTCCTGCCGCCAGTAAAAACTTTCCTTTCTTCTTCCTGGGCGGAAAGTGTTCCCTGGCGCAACACTCCGGAGAGCGCTGGGAGCGCTTGCGGGTTGGGGCATTCAATGGCTGTTTTTCCGCTTATCATTCCGGTTTTGCATGGGTTCTTTCTGCCGGGGCGTCCCCTTCGCGTTTTTCCAGCCATGCAGGCTGACGTTTCCATTCCTCTGGAAATAATCATTCCGCGGCTTCAGGCATGGCTATTTTCTCTCGCTATTCTTGCTTTATTAAGGCAGGCCATCCATGTTACGATTATTTACTGCCATGATGCATCAGACTTTTTCCCAAGAGCCTTTTCTGGTTTCCGGATTGCATGGGGACCAGATTATGGGCGCCCGCAGTAACCAACAGGATTCTTTCTCCATTCTGGCTGGAGAGGACGCATTGGTACTGGTGCTGGCGGACGGCATGGGTGGGTATACCGGCGGAGAATTGGCCAGCCGCGCGGCGGTGGAAGGCTGTTCGCGGGCTTTTGAGCGGAAATCCGGTTTGCCCGGAGAGAGAATGAAAGCTGCAGTGACCGCTGCAAATGAACAGGTATGGTCCGCCCGGAAGAAAAGAGGGGAGGATGACGAGATGGGGACGACGCTGGTAGCGGCCTGGATAGGGGCGGATGGGCTGAGGTGGGTCAGCGTGGGGGACTCCCTTCTGCTGCTTATCCGGGAAGAAAAAATGTTTCTGCTTAATGAGCTGCACCAATATTCCGCGGAATTGGGGCGCATGGCGGATGAAGGGATCATCAGCCAGGAGGAGGCTTTGAGCCATCCTGCCCGCCATTCCCTGACTTCTGCCCTGATGGGGAAGGAAGTTCCTTTGGTGGATTTGCGGGAGGAATGCTTTCCCTTATTTCCGGGGGACCGTGTTTTGGTCGCCAGTGACGGAGTGGGGCCTTATCTGGATTCCCTGGGGCCGGCAGGGATGCGGTATTTGTCCATGCTTTCCGCGGAGGAACTGGTGCGTTCCGTGCTGGACGGCATTAACCGCGACGGCGCGCCCAACCAGGATAATGCCACATTGATTTGCGCAGAGATAGCAAGGGCTTGATCTGCATTAGTGCGGCAAGGAGGTAATCTGCGGACGGGCGATTTTTGAGATTCACATCCTCCGTCTGCCGGACGATGAATAAAACCCCGCATGCGTTTCAGGCATGCGGGGTTTTATTGAAATAGCCGGAGTATTTCCCGTTCAGGAATGGTATTCCTGGAGGGAACGGGGTGATACCTTCACGTGCTGGGCGGAGCGGATGCCCTCCACCGTGGCTCTGGCGGCTGCGATGGTAGTCATGTACGGAATTTTCTTCTGGATGGACTGCATGCGGATGAAGGAGTCGTCAATCATACTGGTGCGGTCCACCGGAGTGTTGATAATCAGGTCGATCTGCTTGTTCGTGATCATGTCGCCCAGGTTCGGGCGGCCTTCATGCAGCTTGTTGACCACTTCCGTTTCCACGCCCTGGCCGCGCAGGTATTCTGCGGTGCCGCCGGTGGAGACAATCGTAAATCCCAGGGAAATCAGGTCCCGGGCGATGGGTTCGATGAACTTCTTATCCCGGTCGGAAACCGTGACGAGCACCTTGCCGGCGGTAGGCAGAATGCAGCCCGCAGCTTCTTGGGCCTTGTAGTAGGCCATGCCGAAGTTGTCCGCAATGCCCATGACTTCACCCGTGGCGCGCATTTCCGGCCCCAGTACGGGGTCCACTTCCGGGAACATGTTGAAGGGGAAGACAGCTTCCTTCACACCGATGAAACGGCAGGCGCGCGACTTCAGGCCCAGCTCCTTGAGTTTCTTGCCCAGCATGATTTCCGTGGCGTAGCGCGCCAGGGAGATGCCCGTTACCTTGGAGACGATCGGCACCGTGCGGGAGGCACGGGGATTGGCCTCAATAATGTAAACCTCATCGTTGCAGATGGCGAACTGCACGTTCAGAATGCCCTTTACCTGGAAGTCCTGGGCAATTTTGGCGGCATGTTCCTCAATGGTGCGGATGTGCTTGGGAGCGATTGTCACGGGGGGGATGGCGCAGGCGGAGTCGCCGGAATGGATGCCGGCCAGCTCAATGTGTTCCATGACCGTGGCTACAAAAGTATCCGTGCCGTCGGCTAGAGCGTCCACTTCCGCCTCAATGGCGTTGTCCAGAAAACGATCGATCAGCATGGGATATTCCGGGCTGACCTGGATGGCCTCCACGCCGTAGCGCTTCAGATTTTCTTCATCGTAAATGACTTCCATGCCGCGGCCGCCCAGCACGAAGGAGGGGCGCACCATGACCGGGTAGCCAATGCGGCGCCCCAGTTCCACAGCTTCCTCCAGGGAACGGGCCGTGCCGCTTTCCGGCTGGCGGATATTCAGGGCGATCATGCGTTCACGGAAATATTCGCGGTCTTCCGCCAGACGGATGCCTTCCGGTTGGGTTCCCATGATTTTCACGCCGGCGTCTTTGAGGGCCTGGGCGATGTTAAGCGGGGTCTGGCCTCCGAACTGGACGATGACGCCTTCCGGCTTTTCCTTCTCGTAAATAGCCAGCACGTCTTCTACAGTCACGGGTTCAAAGTACAGCTTGTTGGCCGTGTCAAAGTCCGTAGAAACCGTTTCCGGGTTGCAGTTCACCATGATGGATTCATACCCGTGGTCGCGCAGGGTGAAGGCGGCATGCACGCAGGTATAGTCGAATTCGATGCCCTGGCCGATGCGGTTGGGACCGCCGCCCAGAATCATGATTTTCTTCTTATCGTTCACGGGAACTTCGTCCGCCGCGCCGCTGTAAGTGGAGTAGTAGTATTCCGCGTGTTCCACGCCGCTGACGGGCACGATGCGGAAGGTGGCCGTGATGCCGTCTTTCTGCCGGCGGGCGCGGACGGCCTTTTCCGGCACCCCGAAAATCTGGGCCAGGTATTTGTCGGAAAAACCCATTTCTTTGGCTTGGCGCAGGGTTTCCGCGGAAAGGGAATCCCAGTCCTGCCCATCCAGGGAAAAGTCAAAGTCCGCCAGTTCCTTCATCTGTTCAATGAAATACGGAGTGATGCGGGTCAGCTTCACGATTTCCTCCACGGCTACGCCGCGGCGCAGGAGTTCGTAAATCTGGAAGAAGCGTTCGCTGTTGCCGTACGTGATTTTTTCACGCAACTCCGGGGTGGAGAGGGCTTCCAGCTTTTTCACGCGGCCTAGGCCGGCGCGTCCGATTTCCAGAGAGCGCACGGCCTTCTGGAAAGCTTCCTTGAAATTCTGTCCGATGCTCATTACTTCTCCCACGGCTTTCATCTGGGTGCCCAGCTTGTCGGCTGCCTTGGGGAATTTTTCAAAGGCCCAGCGTGCGAACTTCACGACCACATAGTCGCCGTAAGGTTCGTATTTTTCCAGGGAGCCTTTGCGCCAGTAGGGAAGTTCGTCCATCGTGACGCCGGAGGCCAGCTTGGTGGAGACGGAGGCGATAGGGAAGCCGGTGGCCTTGGAAGCCAGGGCGGAGGAACGGGATGTACGGGGGTTGATTTCAATAACGATGATGCGGTTGTCCTCCCGGTTGTGGGCGAACTGCACGTTTGTGCCTCCCGTAACGCCGATGGCGTCCAGAATGCGGTAGGAATAATCCTGAAGTTTATCCTGCACTTCCTGCGGAACGGTCAGCATGGGAGCCACGCAGAAGCTGTCTCCGGTGTGCACGCCCATGGGATCCACGTTCTCAATAAAGCAAACGGTAATCTTTTGTCCCTTGGCGTCGCGGACGACTTCCAGTTCCAGTTCCTCCCATCCCAGCACACATTCTTCCACCAGCACCTGGTTGATGAGGGAGGCGGCCAGGCCGCGGGGGACTACCTGGCGCAGTTCTTCCACGTTGTAAACGATGCCGCCGCCCGTGCCGCCCATGGTGTAGGCGGGGCGCAGCACGACGGGATAGCCCAGTTCAGCGGCCACCTTTTCAGCTTCCTCCACGGAGTAGACGGGTTCGGACTTGGCGACCGGCACGCCGATCCTGTCCATGGTTTCCTTAAAAATGATGCGGTCTTCGCCGCGGGCGATGGCTTCCAGATCCACGCCGATGACTTCCACTCCGTACTGTTTCAGGATGCCTTCCTCATGCAGCTTGGAAGCCAGGTTCAGGGCCGTCTGGCCGCCTAGGTTGGGCAGCAGGGCATCCGGGCGTTCCTTCTCAATCACGGCCGTGATGCGGTCCACGGTCAGAGGCTCAATGTAGGTGTGGTCCGCCATGCCGGGGTCCGTCATGATGGTGGCGGGGTTGGAATTCACCAGAACGACGTCGTAACCTTCGGCGCGGAGGGCCTTGCAGGCCTGGGTGCCGGAGTAGTCGAACTCGCAGGCCTGGCCGATGATGATGGGGCCTGAGCCGATAATGAGGATTTTGCGGATATCTTCGCGTTTTGCCATGGTATGATGCCTCTATGTAGTCCGTGGTGGTTAAAAATAAATGCCGGAAACAAGGTCCGCCCAAGGTGCGTTGCCTCTCCGCTCCGCATACCCGGCGCGTGACCTGACGCACAGTACGGGACGCCGGGCGATAAGTCCAGACAAAACAACAGGAATTCCGGGGAAAAGGCTATGGCCTTCTTTCCTTTTCGTACAGTGCCGCACGCAATCCGCCCTTGATATTTTCCACCGTCCGTATACCCTGCGGAGCAAGGATGAGGAACGCCCTGACATTAATTTGCTGTCTTGGATTGCTGTGCTCCGCAGCATCGGCTGCGGACCTTTCTTCCACGGGGCGGGGGAGTGCCGTGCCTTCGGAGGCGGCTTCCTGGTACCAGGCCCTGCGGACCGGACTTTCCCAGTTCCGGAACGGCGGCGGCTACGAAACCAGCAGGGAAGCCATGCAGGCCCTTGTGGAGAAAGCCTGCCGCTGGGACCCCCGCACGCGCCGTCCCGTTTTTCTTCTCCGTAACGCCACGCCCTCCTTCTGTTCCTCTGCCTGCTACCTGCTCCTTTTGAAATCCCTGCAGATATGGGACTCTGCACAGCCGCGGCCCGTTATTTCCGAACGCGCGTGGCTGGCCCTCATCCCCCGCTTCGGCCAGCATGACGGGGAAGGGCCGTGGGGATGGGCGAACGCCAATGGCCCCGGCCTGGCCGTCCTGGTGCACAGGCTGGGAGCCGGCATCAACTTTGAGGACTGGAGGAAGGCCCGCCCCGGCGACTTCATGAAAATTTTCTGGACGGACCGCATCGGGCGCCGGGAATCCGGCCATCTGACCGTCCTGGTGAAGGATGGAGGGGACCAGGTAACGTTCTGGTCCTCCAACATTCCGGACGGTTACGGAGCCAGGACGGTGCCCAAATCCCGGATCAAGCGCGTCATTTTCACGCGCATCACCAGGCCGGAACGGTTCAACCTGGCCCCCTCCGTGGGAAGCCACCCGTGGCTGTCCTCCCTGCTCCGGCAGGAAGTGGGCATGAAGGAAGTGCGCAGGCATTCCGGCATGCAGACCCCCTGACCGTTTCCCGCCGTGAAAAAATGCTCCTTCCCTCCTTCCGTCACCCCGGACTGTTCCGTGCTGGTGCTCGGTTCCCTGCCGGGAGACGAATCCCTGCGTCAGGCCCAGTATTATGCCCATCCCCGCAACGCGTTCTGGAAAATCATGGGGTCCCTTCTGGGGTTCGATCCCTCCCTGCCATATGGGGAACGCCTGTCCCTGCTCAACCGGGGCGGGGTGGGGCTGTGGGACGTGGTGGCCTCCGGCGTCAGGCCCGGCAGCCTGGACCAGCACATCTCCCAGGAACGGCCCAATGATATTGCGGCCCTGCTGGATCGCTTCCCGGGCATCGGCGTGGTCTGCTGCAACGGCACTGCTTCCCATAAATACCTTAAACGGTATTTTCCCGAACTGTTCCTTCGGGAAACGCTTTCCGTCATTCAAATGCCTTCCACCAGTCCGGCGGCGGCGCGGCTGACGTATGAGCAGAAATTCCGCGCCTATGAGGAAATCATGGCGCCCCTGCTCCGGAAGGAAAGGGAAGAATAGAGACCTTCTGCGCCTTTTCCAATGCCGTGCGCGGCCCGACAGTAACAGGCGGGGGTGTTCGTCAGCAGGATCCGACGGCCGCCAGCAGGTGGACATCCAGGGCCAGGGCTTCGTGAATATTGAAATTCAAATCATCACGGAGCCTGTTGAGGGCCTCCATGCGCTTCAGCAATTCGTTCACGGGCATCTGGGCGGCCAGTGTGCGCACCTCCGGATGAATCGGAGCGACTTCCGGGGCTCCGGAGGCAATCAGGGCTGCCTGGCCGAACCAGCTGATGAGCAGTTCCAGGGCCTGATTGCGCTGTTCCAGATATTCCGTCTCTATCTGGGCGGCATTCGCGTCCTTATTGCGGGCCTCCCAGTCGGAGGCGTCCGTACCCTGGGCTGCTTCCCTGGCTTCATCTTTCAGAGCCTGATTCAGGTTTTTGGTGATGGCGGCCTTGGCCTCTGCCATGACGTCCATGAACCTGCTGCGGAAGGCCAGAGCGGCCAGGTCATTATTCAGATTGCGGCAGGTCTCCAGCCAGTGCGGGAGCAGGGCCTCCTGAATAGGAGTGAGCCTGAATTCTCCGGATTGCAGCAGATTGACGCGCACGCAGCGGGAAATAATTGTCTGGAGAAGCTGATCCGGCTGGGAGGTGGACAAAATGAGCAGACACTGGCCGGGCGGTTCCTCCAGGGTTTTCAGGAAAGCGTTGGCGGCCTCGTCATTCATCCGCTCCGCATCCATGAACACGGCTATCTTCCATTTCCCCTCCGCCGCGCGCTGTTGCAAAAAGGGTTCCACGGCGCGGATATCATCCCGCAGGATGCGGCGCGACTTGGACTTGGGACGCACCAGCCGGCAATACTCGTCCCTCACACTGTCCAGATGGTCTGCCCGGATGCCGTTTATCAGCTCCAGCAGTTGCAGGATCAGGCGGGAGGCTCCCTGGTGCTCGTCTCCCACGATGAGCAGGGCATGGGGAAGCCGGTTGCGGGAGAAGGCGGTGCGCAGCAGATCGAACGCTTGGGATGCCGTAAATGCCATATGCTCCTATGAAAACATTTCGTTGCGTCAGGGCAACAGAAAAGATTGGTATATGTCGGATATTTCATGTACTAAGGGGGCCGGTTATGGAACAAAATGACATCTCATCCCGGATTGTCTTTGCCGACCGCGGCAAGGTGAATGTGGAAAAAGGCGTGGAATTCGCCCCCAAATTTGACCAGAACGGCCTGATTCCGGCCCTCGCCATGGATCATATTACCCATGAACCGCTGATGCTGGCCTATATGAATGCGGAATCCCTGCGCATGACCATGGAACTGGGGGAAGCCGTCTACTATTCCCGCAGCCGTCAGGAAATCTGGCATAAGGGCGCTACCAGCGGCCACGTGCAAAAAGTAAAGCAAATCCTGGTTGACTGTGACCAGGATGCCCTGATTGTGCTGGTGGACCAGTGCGGCGCCGGAGCCTGCCACACCGGGCACCACTCCTGCTTTTACCGTTCCGTTCCGTTCGGCGATGAACTGAAAGCCCAGCCCCAGGGGGGGGGCGTCACGCTGCGTGAAGCGGACGGAGGCGTCGTTTTTGATGCCGAAGCCGTGTACGGCAAAGGCCATTAACTCCTTTTGCGCGTCAATCTGCGTTCACCGGATTGACGCGCCCTCTTTTTCTGCTGTAAAATCATGAATGTGAAAAAACTGTTTCTCATGATGGCTGCCGTTTCCGGGGCGCTGGCCCTGTGCCAATGCTCTTCGGAAGCGCCTCCTCCCCCCGGAACCGTCCGCATGGTGGATCAGCAGGCGATTGCCCTGATGCAGGAAGCCAGGGCAAAGGAAGCGAAGAATGATCTCTCCGGGGCCATCAAGAAATACAGGCGCGTGGTGGAAAAACACCCCCTTTCCAGGGAAGCTCCCCAGGCCCGGTTCAGAATGGCGGAACTCTATGAGGCCCGCAAGGAACCTGCGGAAGCGTTTGACCAGTACCAGAAACTCATTGACCGCCACCCGGACAGCCCCCTGTACAGGCAGGCCATGTCCCGGCAGAAGGAAATGGCCTTCGGCGCTGCGAGCGGCGCGCTGACCAACCGCGTGCTGTGGATGTTTGACGTCAGGATGGATCCCACGAACGTCACGGAATGGCTGAAGCATGTGCGTGACAACGCCCCGTATGCCCCTACCGCCCCGCAGGCCATGAACGTGCTGGGCAATTATCTGGCCGCCCGCGGCCGGATGAAGGAGGCCATAGAGGCATACCAGAACCTGGTGGACAATTACCCCAACTCTCCGCTGGCCCCCACGGCCCAGCTCCAGATAGCCACCCTGTATCGCCAGGCTGCTGCGGACGGAGACCGCAACCACGTTAATGTGGCCCGCGCTCAGGAAGCGTATGAAGACTACCTTCAGCGTTATCCCAACAGCGCCCGTGCGGGAGCCGCCCGTGCCGATCTGGCGGCCATGAAGCGTGAGCTGGTGGCCCAGCAGCTGGAAGTGGCGGAATACTACCTGACCAAGATGAAAGATGCGGATGCCGCCGTCTTCTGCTACCAGGAAGTAGCCTCCAAAGGCAGCATCAATCCCGCCGCCGCCGCCAGGGCAAAGGCCCGCCTGAAAGAACTGCGCGTGACCAGCAGATAACAGGAACTCTCCGTCCTCATGAACCGTATCCGGAACGTTTTCAAACTCTTCCTGCCCGTTTTTTGCCTCCTGGCCGGTTCTTGCGGCTACCAGCTTGGCGGCACCAAGCCGCCCAAGCTGGAACTGGCCCAGACCGTCAAGGTATGCCTCTTTACCAACAACTCTTTGGAACCCCGTGCCGCCACGCTGGTGACCGGCGCCTTGGCGGATGAGCTGCAGCGGGACGGCACCTACCGGTTAAGCTCCGGTGCGGATGCGGATATCCGGGTGGAGGGGGAAGTGTACTCCATCACCTTCGACCAGTTGCGATCCAGCCGGGAAGACACCTACAAGAGTACGGAACTTGGGTTGCGCCTGTCTGTCAAATACCGTGTGGTGGACGCCAGGACGCAGGAAATCCTGTATGCCGGCTCTGCGGAGGAAGTAGGTCAATTCTTTGACCAGGGCAACATTCAGTCGGCCCGTACGAATGCCCTTTCCTATGCGGCCCGTCTGGTGGCTACTTCCATTGCGGAAACCCTTACCAATGGCTAATCCCGCCCGGTTCAGGAAAATCTGTGCTTATGGAGAAAGTGGAATACAGCGTTTATTTTGTTCCGGTGCCGATCGGCAACCGGGCGGACATCACCCTGCGGGCTCTGGACGTGCTGCGCAAGGTGGATGTCATTGCGTGTGAGGACACCCGCCATTCCGGTCTTCTGCTTTCCCATTATGAAATCCGCAAACCGCTGGTAAGCATGCATGACCACAATGAGCAGCCGCGTGCCGGGGAAATTGCGGCGCGCGCGGCCGGCGGAGAAAGCTTTGCCGTGATCAGTGATGCGGGCATGCCTGGCGTGAGCGATCCGGGCTATCGTCTCATTCAGACCCTCAAGGAAAAGGGAGTAAGCTTCACCGTCCTTCCCGGGCCATCCGCCGTGGTGACGGCATTGGTGGGGTCCGGACTGCCTACGGACGCATTCTTCTTCGGCGGCTTTCTGCCCGTCAAATCCGGGAAAAAAAACGCTGTGCTCCAAACGGCAGTGGAAGCTTCCCATACCAGTATTTTTTATGAATCCCCCCATCGCATCGTCAAAACCGTGCAGGCTCTGGCGGCGTTGGATCCGGATATTCCCGTCTGCGTAGCCAGGGAACTGACAAAAACCTTTGAAACTTACCATCGCGGTTCGGCCTCCCGGCTGGCGGCGGAATTTGCGGAACGCCCCCCCAGGGGGGAAATCGTGCTGCTGGTGGGCGGCGTCAATGCCCCGCGGGCTACCCGGTGACGGGCCGGAAGCATCATGTCAATAGCTGACCGTCACCTTGACCGGGCGGTGGTCGGAGGCGGCGGGAGCTTCAATTACCCTGCGTTCCTTCACATGGAACGCCTCCGTCTTTTTTCCCCTGTACATCCAGATGTAATCAATGCATTCCTTCGGATGCCCGGCGGGAAACGTTTTTTGGGCCGGATCGCTCAGCAGGATGAAATATTTTTTCATCCGGGTTATCGGTTCCGAATCCGGCGTTAAATTGAAATCCCCTGCAATAAAAAAGGGCTTGCTGCATTTTGCGGCCAGGGCGGCAATCATATCAATGGAAGCGCTGCTGTCTTCCCTGGTCAGGGATAAATGCGTGACGCAAAACCAGTAATCCCTGAACTCGGCCATCAACAGTACACGGGCCTCCTCCCTGCCGGGCAAAGGAATCCGTTTGACGCTCAAAGGCTTTTCCCTGGATAAAATGCCTACTCCATAGGAACCGCCTGAATAATCAATGGCCTTGGCATAGGTACCCGTCAACGTTGTCCTTGCGGCCAATTCCTGCAGGGTATCCCTGCCGCCGCTCCTGATTGTCCCCTGGTCCAGCTCCTGAAGGGCCACGACATCCGGTTTTTCCTCCGCGATTACCCGGGCCGTGCGGTCATAATCCCTCCTGCCGTCCATGCCGGTGCCGTTCTTTACGTTATAGCTCATCAGCGTGCATTCTCCGGCCTGCAGGGGAAAAAGGCTCAGAAAAAGCGCTGCGGTTGCACATAACCTGAAAATGAACCGTTTATTTCCTTTCATCTCTGTAAAAAGCTCCGTATTGCTGCCCGGGCTGCAGGTAATACGTGTTCCCCGTTCCCTTTTCTTGCAGAGAATCTTTTCTTCTTCCGGATAAGTAAGTCCTCCGGAGAGAAGGGGTGGCAACTCATTTCCGGTTTCCGGAACAGGCCTCATTCGCTGTCGGACCCTTCGCCTTTGGTGCTTTTTGAGCCGTATGTCGGTGGAAAATGACGCAAATTTTATCAACTTGACGGTTGGAAGTGTGTCATGATAATATCCTATCATCATGCTGGAGGATAGGAGATCACGTTCCTCGCGCAAGACACCGGATTTGGTGACTGATGAGCTTATTCTCATTCTTCATGAAGCGGGCATGCTGGAATTCAATGACATTTTTCAGCGTACCGTTGTCGTGATGAAGGCAAAGCACATGTCCCTGGGCGGAGAGGAAATCCTGAGGCTGAGGATTTACGAAAAACTCCAGAATCTGGTGAGCGCCGGCGGCCTGATGAAAAAAGGCCGTGAATACACGGCTCTGCCCAGGCTGATGGCCTTAAAATCATCGACAGACGGGGGTGGGCTTGGGTAACCCTGATTCGGGAAAGGCATGGGTTGCGGTTTTCTGAAATGGGCTTCCCGTAAAAGAGAGGCTCTTTTACGGAAAAGCTCAGGGTTTCATAACCCCTTCCTGGAATGGCCCGCGGCAGTCATAAGGGATAATGAGAAGCAGGTTGTTAATCCGGGTTACCATTTTCTTCTGTTTGGTTTCCTGGATATAGAACAGGTGGACACTGTCATTTAAGGATCTCAGATACTCGAACGTCATGCTTTCCCCCTCCATTCGGAATTCTTTCGGATCCTTAATTTGAACGGTGCCTGAAGGGAAGTCCCATGTTCCGGTGATGTCCTGGAGTTGCTGTTTCTCCTTATGATTCCCCTTTTGCAATCCCTCGGCCCGTTTGCGCGCCCAGATGGCCGCTTCCAAATGACCGGAAACACCCCATTCCCTGCTCTTTTTTTGCAGGGCTTGAGCGTATTGCCGGGCCAGTTTTCCTTTGCCGGTTGCCATATCGGCATGGATTTTTTCAGAAAGAAGGTCGAATTTAGGGAAAGATGAGGAATAGGTGGAACGATTCGCTTCTTTTTCGCGCGCTCCCTTCCGCTTTAACAGGGAAACCAGTTTGGTAGCGTGGTTAACTTGGAAAATATGGTCGTCGCGGTCCGTTTTGATCCAGTAGAACCATACCGTCCGGGTTTCATTGAGCCTGATGATGTCAGGGGATGAAAAATCCTTGTCCACTCCGCCTTTGCCCAGCCATCCGGTATTGCCGGACTTCTGTTGCGCCTGCTTCCCATCAAAGCGGCTTAAATAAACGTATCCTCCCGCCGTTTCTTCCCATTGCCCGATGAAATGCGAGTAATCCTCTTTTTCCTCTTCCTGAATGCCGGGCAGGGACTTCCGTTCGAGAATATCCCTGATATGCTTGGCCTGTTCAAAATCCTCGTTTTTAACGCATTCATTCATGAGCCTGACCAGCTCCGGCTTGTACTTGGCAAAAGCCGCGTCGTTGATTTTCCTTTCCTGTTCCTGAAAAGTCAGTTCCAGCATCTTTGCCTCCGGCGGTATTTGC